>OGOL01000059.1_pt1 | contig 120997 bp, 88 predicted proteins | sample 1552641 | NCBI WGS metagenome assembly OGOL01 (sample SAMEA2580140, study PRJEB22360) | human gut metagenome | biome: human gut; feature: human-associated habitat; material: faeces | place: Denmark | collected 2008/2010 | reverse complement strand
CAGTTAGCGATTAGTTCGCTGGAGCGTTGCGCCGGCGAGTGAGTAATACACATTGCCCAAATGCGTCCCTCCTGAAAAACTTTTCACCCTCCCAACACACTAAATAGAAAATTTGCGAAGAAGGAGACACACAATGGCTTTTACCCACCTCCACGTCCACACCGAATACTCCCTGCTGGACGGTTCCAATAAAATAAAAGAATATGTTGCCCGTGTAAAGGAGCTTGGGATGGACAGCGCGGCCATCACAGACCATGGGGTCATGTACGGCGTCATCGATTTTTACCGGGCAGCGAAAGCAGCCGGAATCAATCCGATCCTTGGCTGCGAAGTCTATGTAGCCCCTGGTTCCCGCTTCGACCGCGAGATCGGCAGTGGCGACGACCGTTACTACCATCTGGTACTTCTTGCCGAGAACAACCAGGGCTACCAGAACCTTATGAAAATTGTATCCAAAAGCTTTAAAGAAGGCTTTTACTATAAACCACGAGTAGACCTGGAGCTTCTCCGGGAATATCACGAAGGTCTCATCGCGCTGAGCGCCTGCCTGGCCGGTGAAGTAGCCCGGTTCCTTAACAGAGGAATGTACCCGGACGCTAAGAAGGCGGCCCTCCGTTATCAGGAAATTTTCGGCGAAGGCAATTTTTTCCTAGAGCTTCAGGATCATGGAATTCCGGAACAGCAGAATGTAAACCAGCAGCTTCTGCGCATGCACCAGGAGACTGGAATTGACCTGGTAGCCACTAACGATATTCATTACACCTACAAAGAAGATGCTGATCCTCACGACATTCTTCTGTGTCTCCAGACAGGGAAGAAGCTGTCCGATACAGACCGTATGCGCTACGAAGGCGGTCAGTACTACGTGAAATCCGAGCAGGAAATGGCGGCGCTTTTCCCATATGCACTGGAAGCCTTGGAGAACACACATAAAATAGCAGAGCGCTGCCACGTAGAAATTGAATTCGGAGTTACCAAGCTGCCAAGATTCGACGTTCCCGAGGGCTACACCTCCTGGGAATACCTGAATAAGCTCTGCTTCGAAGGTCTGGAGCGCCTGTACGATCCGGTTACCCCAGAGCTACGGGAGCGACTGGAATACGAGCTGAACACTATCAAAAATATGGGCTATGTTGACTACTTCCTCATTGTGTGGGATTTCATCCATTATGCCCGCAGTAATGGCATTGAAGTAGGTCCCGGACGAGGCTCCGCAGCCGGAAGTATTGTTGCATATACCCTTGGAATCACCTTACTTGATCCAATCAAATATGACCTTCTGTTTGAACGTTTCCTGAATCCGGAGCGAGTATCCATGCCTGATATTGACGTGGATTTCGGATTTGAGCGAAGACAGGAAGTAATCGACTATGTTGTACGGAAATACGGCAAAGACTGTGTGGTTCAGATTGTTACATTCGGTACTTTGGCAGCCCGCGGTGTTATCCGTGATGTAGGCCGTGTCCTCGATATGCCATATGCCCAGGTAGACTCCATTGCGAAAATGGTTCCTGCCAAAATACCGAATGTGAAGCTTGTCACAATCGACAAAGCCATGGAAGTAAACCCGGAACTGAAAAAAGCATACGACGAGCAGCCGGATGTGCATCATCTGATTGACATGGCCAAACGTCTGGAAGGTCTTCCAAGACATACCTCCATGCACGCTGCCGGAGTTGTAATCAGCCAGAAAGACGTCTCCGAGTATGTGCCCCTTTCCCGCGCGCAGGACGGAACCATTGTCACCCAGTTTGTCATGACAACTCTTGAGGAGCTGGGACTTTTGAAAATGGATTTCCTTGGCCTTAGAACCCTGACTGTAATCAACAACGCAGTAAAAAATGTAAAGAAAAATTACGGCATATCCCTTGATATGCAAAAGATAGATTATAATGACCAGAAAGTGCTGGATTCTCTTGGAACAGGTCGTACTGACGGTGTGTTCCAGCTGGAAAGCGGCGGAATGAAAGGATTCATGAAAGAACTGAAGCCACATAGCCTTGAGGATGTAATCGCCGGAATTTCCCTGTACCGCCCAGGCCCTATGGACTTTATTCCCCAGTATATCCGCGGCAAGAACCGTCCAGACACCATCCACTATGATTGTCCTCAGTTGGAGCCAATCCTGAAGGCGACTCACGGTTGTATCGTGTACCAGGAGCAGGTTATGCAGATCGTACAGAGCCTTGCCGGATTTACCCTGGGACGAAGTGACCTTCTCCGCCGGGCCATGTCCAAGAAGAAACTTAACGTTATGGAAAAAGAACGCCAGGCTTTTGTCTATGGAAACGAAGCGGAAGGTGTTCCCGGCTGTATTAAAAATGGAATTGATGAGAAAATTGCAAATAAGATCTACGATGAAATGATCGATTTTGCACAGTATGCATTTAACAAATCCCATGCTGCGGCATACGCCTATGTTACGTATCAGACTGCCTTTCTGAAATACTATTATCCGGTAGAATATATGGCTGCGCTGATGACCTCCGTAATCGACAAGCCTACCAAGGTTGCCGAGTATATTCAGGTCTGCCGTCAGATGAACATTCCAATCCTGCCGCCGGACATCAACAAAGGCGAGTATGGCTTTTCCGTATCAGGAGGCTCGATCCTCTATGCGCTTTCCGCAATCAAGAGCGTAGGGCGTCCGGTCATCGAGGCTATTGTTGCAGAGAGAAAAGAACATGGCGAGTACCTTTCCGTGAAGAACTTTATTGAGCGGAATATTGAAGCTGTGAACAAACGTGCCATTGAGAACTTTATTAAGGCAGGCGCCCTGGATTGTCTGGAAGGAAACCGTCATCAGAAGATGGTCGTTTTTGGTCAGATCGTAGATGACATTTCCCGAAACAAGAAGCAGTCTATGGCAGGGCAGCTCAGCTTATTCGACATTGCCAGCGAAGATGAAAAAAAAGAATTTGAGATTCGTATGCCGAATCTGGAAGAATATGACAAAGAGACGGTTCTGTCCTATGAAAAAGAAGTCCTTGGCATATACCTGAGCGGTCATCCTCTGGATCGCTACCGTAATATAATGGAGAAAATGATTTCCGCAAGAACGATTGATTTTCAGCCATCAGATGAAGATGACCGTGAAGGCGGTGAACCGGATGAGTCAAAAGTACGGGACAATCAGAAAGTCATCATCGGAGGCATGATCACAGAGAAAAACGTGAAGTATACCAAAACAAACAAAGTGATGGCGTTCCTTACCGTGGAGGATCTGGTTGGAACTGTAGAAGTCATGGTTTTTCCAAGAGATTATGAGAAATGGCAGAATATGATCAATGAGGATGCCAGGGTATTCATCCAGGGACGGGTATCTGCCGAGGATGACAAGGCCAGCAAGCTGATCCTGGAAAAGGTACGGCCTTTCTCCGATATTCCGAGAGAACTCTGGATCCAGTTTGAAAGTAAGGACGATTACAGCCAGAAAGAAAAAGGGCTTCTGGAGGATCTACGGAATTCTCAGGGTACAGACACTGTCGTTATTTATCTGAAAGATGTAAAAGCAATGAAAAAACTGTCTGCTGCATACCATGTAAATCTGCAGGATGAATGGCTTGCACAGATGAGTAAAAAATATGGTGAAGGCAATATCCGGGTTGTAGAAAGAGCTCTGAAAACGCTTTAAAGTGAAGAATCAGACAGGTATATGGAAAATTATGGTAAAATCACGGAAAACAGAGTGTAATTTCGGCAATTACTTAAGGAAAGAGTCTTGAAAAACCTTTGAAAATGCTATAAACTAATGCTGAATATGTGTATAGAAAAACGAGGGCGTTTCCACTGAAAATGGAGACACAGCTCCCGACGATTCATAAGATGGAGGAGATTATTATGGCAGAAAACAAAGTTAAGACCATTGGTGTCCTTACCAGCGGCGGTGACGCTCCTGGAATGAACGCTGCAATCCGTGCAGTTGTAAGACGTGGACTTTCCAGCGGACTTAAAGTAAAAGGTATCCAGAAGGGCTATAACGGCCTTTTAAACGAAGAGATCATCGACATGACAGCAAGAGATGTATCCGACACCATCGAGCGTGGTGGTACAATTCTTTACACTGCAAGATGTGCTGAGTTCCGTACAGCGGAAGGACAGCAGCGTGGTGCAGAGATCTGCCGCAAGCACGGTATTGACGGACTTGTTGTAATCGGTGGTGACGGTTCCTTTGCCGGAGCCCAGAAGCTTGCCAACCTTGGAATCAACACAATCGGAATTCCAGGAACCATCGACCTTGACATTGCATGTACAGAGTACACCATTGGTTTTGATACCGCTGTAAATACTGCTATGGAAGCAATTGATAAGGTTCGTGATACATCTACTTCCCATGAGAGATGCAGTATCATCGAGGTTATGGGACGTGGAGCCGGCTGGCTTGCACTGTGGTGCGGTATTGCCAACGGAGCAGAGGATGTTCTGATCCCTGAGAAGTATGACTATGATGAGCAGAAGCTGATCAATAACATTATTGAGAGCCGTAAGATGGGTAAAAAACACCACATCATCATCAATGCAGAGGGTATCGGTCATTCACAGGCTATGGCAACTCGTATCGAGGCCGCTACAGGAATCGAGACACGTGCTACTATCCTTGGTCACATGCAGCGTGGTGGAAGCCCAACATGTAAAGACCGTGTATATGCATCCATGATGGGTGCTATGGCAGTAGACCTTCTTCTGGAAGGCAAGAAGAGCCGTGTTGTTGGATACCGCCATGGTGATTTCGTTGATTTCGATATCAATGAAGCTCTTGCAATGGAGAAGAGCGTCACTCCATATATGTGGGAGGTTTGTGAGTCCCTTTCTCATAACTATAGGAAATAACAGTGATAATACGGTTCACTTGTCTCAGGGCATATTTCCGACTGGGTTTTACAGTATGTGATACACATTTTGCAGAAATCCTTTGAGCTATGTGCCGACGGCAGGTGAACCGTAATTATAAAAGAGTCATTGTTCCTGACATTCTGCAGCAGAATATTTTGCAAAAGATGCTGAGGGCAGTGGCATAAAGGAAGCTTATGTTCATTCAAAACCTGCAATATAAATTGCATAAACTGAATACGGCACAGATCATTACCCTCAGCTTTGCGGGGGTAATTTTTGTAGGAGGATTAATTCTGTGGCTGCCTTTCTGTACGGCAGCAGGCCAGACCACTTCGTTCTCCGATGCTATGTTTACAGCCACCACCTGCGTATGTGTAACCGGTCTTGTGACTGTGACCACAGCCACTCACTGGAGTCAGATTGGCAAACTGGTGATCCTTTTGCTCATACAGATTGGCGGAATTGGACTGATCGCACTTGCAAGCGTTATTTTTATTTCCCTGAATAAGAAGATCAGTCTGAAGAACCGCAGAATGATCCAGGAATCCTATAATCTGGAGCAGATGTCCGGTCTGGTAACAGTGGTGAGAAAAGTGGTTCTCTGTGTGTTTGCAGCAGAAGGAATCGGAGCCGTCGGCTATGCATTCTGCTTTGTACCAGAGTTTGGACTGGTGAAAGGTCTGGGACAGGCTGTTTTTACAGCGGTTTCAGCCTTTTGCAATGCAGGAATCGATCTTTTGGGAGAGAACAGTCTGGCAGACTATGTAACCAATCCTCTGGTGAATGTGACAACTATGGGATTAATTATTGCTTCTGGACTTGGCTTTAACGTATGGTGGGATCTTGGAGAAAGAATAAAGCTGGTTTTTCAGAAGAAGCTTTCTCCTGGCAGATTATTCCGGACCCTTCGTCTGCAGAGCAAGCTGGTTTTGACTACAACCGGGATTTTGCTCCTTGGTGGGACAATCTGTATTTTACTGTTTGAGTATAAGAACCCGGACACACTGGGAAGTCTGTCCTTTGGACAGAAGCTGATGGCAGCGGCATTTCAGTCTGTGACCACAAGAACTGCAGGGTTTTTTACAGTTGCTCAGGGGGCGCTGACCAGCGGAAGTGTAATGATCTGTCTGTTTCTTATGCTGGTTGGAGGTTCTCCTATGGGGACTGCCGGCGGAGTGAAGACGACTACACTTGCAGTGCTTGTGATGAGTATTATTGCCAACCTTCGGGGAAAAAAGGATGTAGAGGTTTATGGGAGAAAGATTCGCAGCAGTTATATCCGTTCTGCGCAGGTAGTTGTGGGAATGGCGGTTAGTGTGCTGCTTATTTCCGTGCTGGGGATTTTTGCAATTATGCCGGATGCACCTTTTGTGGATGTGCTGTATGAGCTTACTTCTGCAATTGGAACCGTAGGTCTTTCCAGAGGACTGACCGCGGTCCTGAATACACCGGCCAAATGGATCGTTATTTTTACCATGTATCTTGGAAGAATCGGTCCGCTGACACTGGGCGCGGCAGTTGTATCCCGTGCGCAGAAGCGAACTAAAGATGTACATCTGGCAGAAGAGAATATTATGATAGGATAGAAAATGGCGTCTGTGGACGACATTATCCCGCATGAAAGTCCGTTGCTTTCATAGCAGATTTTAAAGGAGATTAGAATGAGCGGAAAATCCTTTGCAGTCATTGGATTGGGGCAGTTTGGAATGACCCTGGCAAAAGAGCTTGCGAATGCAGATTATGATGTTTTGGCAATTGATGATAAAGATGAAAATATTCAGGAAATTGCAGATACTGTCACTTATGCAGTTCGTGCAGATGTGCGCGAGCCTGGAATTCTGAAATCTCTGGGCGTGCAGAATGTAGACGTTGCGATTATTGCGGTTGCAGAAAATATGGAAGCCAGTATTACAGCCACCATGCAGGTGAAGGATCTGGGCGTCCCGCTTGTTCTGGCGAAGGCAATGAATTCCCTTCATGGCCGGATCCTGGAGAAAATTGGTGCTGATCAGGTAATATATCCGGAGCGTTCCATGGGCATCCGCGTTGCCCGTAATTTTACAGCCAGTGGATTTGAGGATGTGTTTGAGCTTTCTACGGAGTTCAGTATGGCAGAATTCCGGATCCCGAATGAATGGGTGGGAAAAAGTCTTTCAGAGATCAGGCTCCGTGAGCAGCATCATATAAATCTGGTTGCAGTGAAGCATGGAGATTCTGTAAATGTAAACCTGAATCCTGCGGAGAAGCTGGAAGCGGGTTGTATTCTGGTTGCAGTAGGAAAGAACGAGGATTTGAATAAATTCCGAAAGCCGCTGTAACAGGGAGGATAATTTATGATAACCAGTGCAAATAATACACAGGTAAAAAATATCATACAGTTAAACCAGAAGGCCAAGGCCCGCAGGGAACAGGGGTTGTTTGTGGCTGAGGGACGGAAAATGTTCGGGGAAGCTCCAAAGGACTGGATTTCCAGGGTTTATGTGACAGAATCCCTGACTGCAGATGAGTCCCTGATGAAGCAGGTCATGGAACTTCCGGAAGAAAAAAGAGAAATCGTGGCAGATAATGTTTTCCGCCAGATGTGTGATACCAGGACTCCACAGGGAATTCTTACAGTTCTGAAGAAACCGGTGTGGACTGTGGAAGATATTTTAAAAGGAGATGCTCCTTTGGTAATGGTTCTTGAGGATCTTCAGGATCCGGGAAATGCAGGGACTATTTTCCGAACAGGTGAGGGTGCTGGTGTTTCCGGTGTTTTTCTTACGAAAACCTGCGTAGACATTACCAATCCAAAGGTCATCCGATCAACTATGGGATCTGTTTACAGAATGCCTTTCCTATATGTGGAGGATGTGGTATCATTAAAAGCAGAACTGGAGCAAAAAGGTATCCGTACCTTTGCAGCCCACCTGAAAGGAAAAAATTCCTATGATCAGGAGGATTATCAGGGCGGCACAGCATTTCTTATTGGAAATGAAGGAAACGGGCTGACGGAAGAGGCAGCAGAAGCTGCCGATTGTCTCATCCGGATCCCCATGTGCGGCAAGGTGGAGTCCTTGAATGCAGCTATGGCTGCAGGAATTTTGATGTATGAGGCTGCAAGGCAGAGACGGTAGGGTTAGCTGATCTGGAATCTGTCTGCTGAAGTATATCTGATGACGTATGGCAGATTTTGACAATCGCTTATCTGAAAGGGGGAGTCTTATGGAACCAATTATCTGGCTGGGAGTCCTGGCTGTGCTTCTGGTTATTGAAGGGCTTACCACGGCACTTACCACCATCTGGTTTGCAGGAGGCGCACTTGCTGCCGCTATTGCAGCCGGCATTGGAATGGGAATCGTGCCGCAGCTTCTTCTGTTTTTCTGTGTTTCACTGGTGCTGCTGTTTTTTACAAGACCGGCAGCTCTGAAGCTTATGAGAAAAGACACAGAGAAAACAAATGTGGAAGGTCTTCTTGGAAAAAAGGCTGTCGTGATCCAGAAGATCAATAATCTGGCCCAGACAGGCCAGGTTCGCATCAATGACATTGAATGGATGGCCCGGACATCCGATGACAGCGTAACAATTCCGGTTGACACTGTAGTAATCATAAAAGCAGTCCACGGTGTTAAATTGATCGTGGAGCCAAAGGAGGCGTAATATGGGAAGTATCTTATTTTTGCTGATTGTCATCATTCTGGTGCTGTGGATCCTGGCATCCTGCATCCGCATCGTACCCCAGGCATATGCGATCGTACTTGAGCGTTTAGGTGCTTATCAGGCAACATGGGGAACCGGTGTACACTTCAAACTTCCATTTGTAGAGCGTGTGGCAAGAAAAGTCAATCTGAAAGAGCAGGTTGTAGATTTCCCACCACAGCCGGTTATCACAAAAGATAACGTAACCATGCAGATTGATACTGTTGTATTTTTCCAGATCACAGACCCGAAGCTGTACGCATACGGCGTTGAGAATCCGATCATGGCTATCGAGAATCTTTCCGCGACTACATTGCGTAACATTATCGGTGATATGGAACTGGATGAAACCCTGACCTCACGTGAGGTGATCAATACCAAGATGCGTGCTTCCCTTGACGTGGCAACTGATCCATGGGGAATCAAGGTAAACCGTGTAGAGCTTAAAAATATCATTCCTCCGGCCGCTATTCAGGAAGCCATGGAGAAACAGATGAAAGCAGAGCGTGAGAGACGTGAGGCAATTCTGATCGCAGAAGGTGAGAAGAAGTCCACCATCCTTGTTGCAGAGGGTAAAAAGGAATCTGCAATTCTTGATGCCGAAGCTGAGAAGCAGGCTGCTATCCTTCGCGCGGAAGCGCAGAAAGAGCGCATGATCAAAGAGGCAGAAGGTCAGGCAGAGGCAGTTCTGAAGGTTCAGAAGGCGAATGCAGAAGGTCTTCGTATGATCAAGGAGGCAGGTGCTGACAATGCAGTTCTTACCCTGAAGAGCTTCGAAGCTCTTGCGAAAGTGGCAGACGGCAAATCTACCAAGATCATTATCCCGTCAGAGATCCAGAACCTGGCAGGACTGGCAGCTTCTTTGAAAGAAGTTGTTGTGGATGAGAAGGATAAAAAAGAAGAGTAACATTCTTGAAACAAGAAATTAATGAGATGAAAGCCGGCTATGGTCAGTCTGAAAAGTGAAAAATTCAAAGACTTGTACGACAGTTTACTGTAAAGCATGACAGAAAGAAAAATGGTGCCAGGTACTATACCTGACACCAGAGGAGGATTATTATGAACTTAAAAGGCAGAAATTTTTTGACACTGAAAGACTTTACACCAGAGGAAATTCTGTATCTTCTTGATTTATCCGTTGAGTTAAAGGCAAAGAAAAAAGCCGGTGAGCTTACCGAGTATTACAAAGGCAAAAATATTGCCCTGATCTTTGAGAAAACCAGCACCAGAACACGTTGTTCCTTCGAGGTGGCAGCCCATGATCTTGGAATGGGAAGCACCTATCTGGATCCAACTGGCTCCCAGATCGGCAAGAAAGAGAGCATTGCAGATACTGCGAGAGTTCTTGGAAGAATGTATGATGGTATTGAGTACCGTGGATTTGGTCAGGAAATTGTAGAAGATCTTGCAAAATATGCAGGAGTTCCGGTTTGGAACGGTCTGACAAACGAATATCATCCAACACAGATGTTAGCAGATATGCTTACCATCCGTGAGCATTTCGGATATCTGAAAGGAATCAAGCTGGTTTACATGGGCGATGCCCGTTACAATATGGGTAACTCCCTGATGGTAGCCTGCTCCAAGCTTGGTATGCATTTCGTAGCCTGCACAAGTAAGAAATATTTCCCGAATGAGGAGCTGGTTGCTCAGTGCAAAGAGTACGCAGCAGAGTCCGGCGCAACCATTACTCTTACAGAGGATGTAGAGGCTGGAACGAAGGACGCAGACGTTATTTACACAGATGTATGGGTATCCATGGGTGAGCCGGATGCAGTATGGGAAGAGAGAATCCATGATCTGACACCATACAAGGTAACATCTGCAGTTATGAAGAATGCAGGGGAGAAAGCAATTTTCCTTCACTGTCTGCCAGCATTCCATGATCTTAAGACAAAGATTGGCAAAGAGATGGGCGAGCGCTTCAATCTGACAGATATGGAAGTAACAGACGAAGTCTTCGAGTCTCCGGCTTCTAAGGTATTTGATGAGGCTGAGAACCGTATGCACACCATTAAAGCGGTTATGGTTGCTACACTGGGGGAGCCTGAGAATAAATAATTCGGCTTCCAGATAACAATGAATTAATGAAAGAAAGGGTATCTGAAATGATTTCCGAAAAAGAATCATATGAAGAAATTGTTACAGACGGTATCTATAACGAAACCACAATTGCAGATCAGATACATACAAAATGGGCGGGCAAAACCGTCCATTTTGCAAGAGAAACAGATTCTACCAATTTGTGGATCAAGCGTCTGGCGAAGGAAGGCGCATCAGAGGGAACTCTTGCACTGGCAGAATTTCAGTCAGCAGGAAGAGGAAGACTTGGCAGATCCTGGGAGGTACCAGAGGGTACGTCGGTTATGATGAGCATTCTTCTCAGACCGAAATTTGAACCTCAGTATGCACCAACCCTTACCCTTGTAATGGGGATGGCTGTGGCGAAAGCAGTGAAGAGTCTTGGATTTGACGTAAGTATCAAATGGCCCAATGATGTGGTGGTTTCCCACAAAAAAATATGCGGAATCCTTACCGAAATGGGGGTTCGCGATGGAAAAATTGACTATGCAGTCATCGGAGTGGGAATTAATGTAAATATCAAAGAGTTTCCGGAGGAGATGGTAGACAAGGCTACATCCCTTTATCTGGAGAGCGGCAAGGAATTTGACAGAAGCCAGATTCCCGGGCTTGTGATGGAAGCTTTTGAGAAATACTATGAAAAATTTGCAGCGACCTGTGACCTCAGTGGGCTGAAAGAGGAATATGAAAGTATTCTTGCTAATTACAATCAGCCGGTGCGTGTGCTGGCGAAAGAGCCGTACGAGGGCGTGGCCAGAGGGATTACAGATGGCGGAGAGCTGTTGGTAGAGAAAACTGATGGAACGATTGTAGCTGTCAGCGCCGGTGAGGTTTCGGTTCGCGGGCTGTATAGCTATGTGTAAGGCCATTGTTTAGGCACATTTTCGCAAATGATATTCCCCACTGATTGCGATAATCCTACAGTGAATGGGGCATATCACTTGCGAAAATGTTGTTGACACAGATGAAAACAGAAAGGTGGGACTTAATTGTATCAGGAGAATGTAGTGCTTTGCGGCGCAAGCGCCTATGAACAGAAATATTACTTTAATAAAGACTTTGATTCTCTGCCAGATCATGTGAAGAAGGAACTGCAGATCATGTGTGTTCTTTTCACAGAAGAGATTGGCGGAATTTTCACACTGGAATTTGATGATCACGGAAACCTGCAGTTTAAAACAGAGGCTACGGAAGCTGATGGATTTTATGATGATATTGGCGGTGCACTGAAGATTAAAAAGCTGCGTGTGGAGAAAGAGGAGCTTCTGGAATCTCTGGAAATGTATTATCGTGTGTTCTTCCTTGGGGAAGATGTGGATAAAGAGAAGACAGAAGCGTAAGCTGTGTGGATAAACTGATAAACAGGGAAAATAGCAGCTCATCAGATGTGACATTTGAGTTCACGAAGCGAGTAATTGTTGAAAGGATTGAATAGTTACACATCAAGTATGAAAGTAATTAAGGTGATATGAGTAGTAATTTAGATTCTAAGTTGAGATATGAGCTTCCAAAGGAGATGAAGTGGAAAATCGGAACTGTGGAGATCCCTAACCGGTTCGTCCTGGCACCAATGGCGGGCGTTACCGACCTGGCTTTTCGCAGGCTTTGCAAAGAGCAGGGCGCTGGGCTTCTCTGCATGGAGATGATCAGTGCCAAGGCTATTTCCTATAAGAACAAAAATACCAGGGCGCTGATGGAAATCGACCCGGTGGAGCATCCTATTTCCATGCAGCTCTTTGGAAGTGAGCCAGAGCTGATGACGGAGGTGGCGAAGGAAATCGAGGAGGAGCCTTTTGACATTCTGGATATCAATATGGGATGCCCAGTGCCGAAGGTGGTAAATAACGGTGAAGGTTCAGCTCTTTTGAAAAATCCGGATCTGATTGTGAAGATTGTGAAAAGCATTTCTTCTGCCATTCAGAAGCCATTGACAGTGAAAGTTCGTATCGGTTTTGAGAATGAGCCGGTGGATATTGTGGAGATTGCAAAGCGCGTGGAGGATGCCGGGGCAGCAGCTATTGCAGTTCATGGACGGACACGGCAGCAGTATTATTCCGGGATAGCAGACTGGGAGACCATTGCCAGGGTTAAAGAAGCAGTTTCCATTCCGGTGATTGGAAATGGGGATGTGGATTCGCCGAAAAAGGCGGAGAAACTTTTCCGGCAGACTGGATGTGATGCGGTGATGATCGGGCGTGCTGTGGAAGGAAATCCATGGATTTTCCGGGAGATGAATCACTATTTTGCAACAGGGGAAGAGCTGGCCAGACCGCCTCTTGCCGAGGTGAAAGCGATGATTCTGAAGCATGCGCGGGCGCAGATAGAGATGAAGGGTGAGTTTATCGGCATTCGGGAGATGCGTAAGCATGTGGCATGGTATACAGCAGGAATGCCCCACAGTGCAGGGCTTCGTAGGGAATCCAATAATATTGAGAGTTATGCAGATTTGGAGAAGCTGCTGGAGAGATTATAATTATGTTCAGTGGATCCGATTCTGCAAAAAATCATTTCAAATGTAGTGTTGACCAGATGAGTGGAAAACCGCTGTATGGTGATAAAAAGATAATAATCAGACGTATGAGAGTCAGGAGGTTTGGGCTGGGAAGGCTGGAACTTGCTGACTTTTTCTATAGTTGAAAGGGAAAGATTATGGATAAATTACTGAGATATAACGGTGTGCAGGAAGCACTAAAATTTCTGCGCGAAGATGATGAAAGAACTTTGCAGGAGCACCTGGAAATGTGCCAGATTCCTGCGCCTTCCTATGAAGAAGGGGAGAAAGCGGAATATGTCCGAAAGAAGATGGTGGATGCCGGTCTTTCAGAGGTGCACGTTGATGAGGTGGGAAATGTGCTGGGAACCTGGAAAGGGACTGGGAATGGACCGCGAATTATGGTTGCGGGACATACAGACACTGTTTTCCCAAGGGAGACAGACCTTACTTTGAAGAAAGAAGGCGAACGCTACAGCTGTCCGGGAATCGGAGACGATACCAGGGCGGTAGCGGAGCTTCTCAGTCTTGCAAGAGCAATGAATGCTACAGGCATTCGCGGCGAGGGAGATATTGTGTTCTGTGCAAATGTGTGCGAAGAGGGACTTGGTGATCTGAGGGGAATTAAGCATGTATTTAAGGATATGGCAGACACAGAAGGGCGCTACGACGGTTTCGTTTCCATTGATGATAAAAAAACCTCTGGAATCATTTACCAGGCAGTAGGCAGCGAGCGCTATCTGGTAACTTTCCACGGAACCGGCGGACACAGCTTCACCGGCTTCGGAATTCCCAACCCGATTCACGCAATGGGAAGGGCGATTGCGAAAATCAGCGATTTCCAGACACCAAAGAATCCGAAAACTACTTTCAGTGTAGGCGTAGTAAACGGCGGCACGTCTGTAAATGTAATCGCGGCAGAGTGTTCTATGCTGGTGGATCTGCGCTCTGTGGATGCAGGGGAACTTGAGAAATTATCCGCAAAACTCCACCAGGCAATAGAAGAAGCCGTGAATGAGGAAAACGCCCGCTGGGGATATGGAACTTTAAGTTCTGAGAGTACAGGAATCCTTGACGACAATAATATGACAGCGAAAAGCAGTGTGGGAGATACAGCTGGCGCAGTGCCAGTGAATGCTGATAATGGAGACAGGGAAACCTCAGCAGAAGATGACCGCATTACAGTCACCTTCGAACAAAAGGGCAGGCGCCCTGCTGGTACCCAGGAAAAATCCTGCCAGATTGTCCAGGCTGCAAATGCTGCAAATCAGGCCATTGGCATGGAAACCCTGTACATCGGTGCCGCCAGCACAGACGCCAACATCCCCATCAGTCTTGGAATCCCTGCCATCACCGTGGGCTGGGGAGGAAAAGGCGGTGGAGAGCATACCATCCACGAATGGTACGAACCTGCAGAATCCTGGAAAGGACCACAGCGTGACTTGCTGTTGCTGTTGGCGTTATCGGGCTATGAAAATATACGAGAGTATCAGCTTCCACGCATAAATCCGAAAGGAAAATAAAAAAACATCCCCCGGAAAGAATAGTCCCAATAAACGGACATTTCCCTTCCGGGGGATGTTGTATTAACTGAATTAGTTCTGATGTTTTTTTCGAAGAATTACATAAACCAGAATCAAAGTAAACAGCACAAACAAAATGGAGCAGGACAGTACATAATTCAATGCTGCGCCCATAATTCCCCACTGCTGCACCAGAATCCGGGCAGCTGCGATGGTAATAATTGCGGTTATGGAATAAACTGGAAGCAGGCATTTTCCCCAGCGGATAGCGATAAGGATATTGTAGATCATGTAGACTTCCGCGCTGATTCCTCCGCCGATAAGCAGAACTACGAAATGCAGCTTATATGGGGAAAGATCCACGCCGTAAATAATCTCCAGCAATGTTCGACCGATGAGATGCCCTCCAGCCACAACAGCTACACAGCAGACCAGGATGATGCCAATGATCCGCAGTATGTACAGTGTGAACTTTTTCACATTATTTTCCCACCATAATTCTGCGATGGTGGTGATGGTAGGCTTAAACACGAACTCGCACATCAGCGAAATCACAAAAGAAGGCATAAACAGAATGCTATAGTAAGTCTGATATTCATCTGTCATAACGCCAGCCATTGCGTATTTTGGAATGTTGTAGAGCAGCAGGGAAAGAAAAGTACCGATAAACATAGGGGTACAGGTTCGAAGTAACTCCCACACATGAGACATCTGAAGCTTGCGTCCATCCTCTTCATGACCAACGTATTTTCTGGTCATCTGTGAGTTAATGATAAGACACAGAATAAGGGAGGTTGTAGAAGTAGCAACACAGGTGCAGTACAGGTTCTTAGTGATAATAAGCATAGCGGTGAAAAAAACTGCGGAATACAGATTTCTCGCCGCCAGCATTTTTCCCATCTGCTCAACATGGTACTTTTGCTGAAGATTTCCGTGGAAAACATCCTCCACCGCATCAATCATCTTCATCATAATAATAAAAGTGCTGATGATAATATATTCGCCTTTGAAGCTGAAGGAACTGTAAATAATTCCAAACAGCATCATCAGTGCACAGGTGATAATGCGGGAAACCTTATACTCGGAAAAAATATATTTGTGCTCCAGATCCGTGGCCTGATAGGTGCGGACACCATAGCGTCCCACCTGCAGAAGCAGCTGTGCAGTAGCGTAGCTTAAGGAATAAAACCCTGCCAGCTGTGCGCCACACACACGAGTTACCACCAGGAGATACAAAAAGGAGGAGCCTGAGTAACAGGTACTTCCGATCATATTCCATAAAAAGGCTTTTTTTACATTTTTTTCTTTATTCATTTGCTAAAAATCTCCATTTATTGGTAATCGCTGCTTAATCCTCAGATGTCATCTGGCGCAGCTGTTCCATAGAGTGCTCGCGGAAGCGGGCAATCTGCTCATTTGCATAAGTGAAATCAATTTCTTCAGTAAGCTTTTCGTAAGAAACATCATCCATAGTTCTGTCAGTAAGCTTCACCAGATTAAGAAGCTGCTGAACGCGGCGGTTCATGTGGTGACCGTTTACCTTGGCGAAGAATTTGCGGTTAAAAATAAGGGCAAAAACAACACCATGGAAAGAATCAGAAACTACATATTCTGCATTTTTGAAAAGTCCCATCCACTCTGCAGGACCAACTGTAATCTTGCAATCACATTTCAGAAGACCAACTAATGGGAAAGGAATGTATACAATACGGTAGCCTGTTTTATTGTGGAGCCGGCGGGCGAAGTCTACGATTTCTTTGTTAATTCCCAGCTGGTAAACCAGAATGTATTTTTCTTTATATTTTGGCTCAACCAGAAGCTTATCCCACTCTTCCGCAGTGAGAAGAAGGGTAGGATCACAGACCACTTCAGGACGCTTCTCTGTGAGATTCTCTACAATGTCAGCGCCATAGTCTTCACGAACCAGAATTTCATCAAAATCGGAAAGCAGTTCTTTATATTTCTGCTGGTATTCTTCCGGCGGAAGATTTTCACCGATACTTGCAGCATAGCTGCATTTCTTTTTCCCCTCTTTTACAAAATCAAGGAAATAGGTGGTATCAAAATTGGTAAGCTTGTAATCCCAGATCTGGTCGCTTCCAGCAATATAAATATCGTATTTGCCAGCTACCGGCTGCATTTTACCCTGAGTGACAGGCTGGCTGTAGCGCATGTGTCTGCGGAATCTGTTGCATTTGAAACGGCGGGGAATGTAGCAGATATGGCCGATTGTCCCGTAAATATAGTTAAAAAGTCCTTTCTTTTTCAGGTTTACAAGGCGGAAAGGATTGCTGATATAGTCGCAGCGGTAATCAATAATTTCCGGCTGGGTGCCGATTTCCTGCAGCTTTTTCTGAAGCGCGTAGCTCTGTAGGATGGCACCGTAATTGTCGTAGTTATGGAAGGTAATCACACCTACTCGTTTTTTCTGCATAAAGTCCTCCTGGCTAATATAAGGTAGATATAATATAACACATAAACGAGAAAATAAACAGTTTTTGCAGGTGGATTTATCAATTAATTCCAAAGTGTTTATGGAAGTTAAAGTTGAAATTGTTAAGGAGTACGCTATAATAGAGATAATGAAATTTACCTGAGAAAGTGGAGGCGAAAAGATGGCGGGATATTTAATCGCAGAAACTACCCGTGAGGAGCGGGAGAAGATTGTTGCAGAATCCCTTGGAAATATTGAGGCGAACTGCGACGGTTGTATGGCAGGGCTGGCTGAGATGTATCAGGAATACATTGATGGGAAGAAAGAGCTTCGCCAGATCAATATGGAATTTAACGCAAGATACGTAAAAAGCGAGGACATGCCGGTGAGAAGCCGGTGCCCGGAGTCCTTTTGCTAATAGAAATCAAAGAGGGCACCAAACTGAAATATGAATTGAGGCAGTACGAAGTAACAGAATAAAGAAGCAGTAAGAGCAGAAGTTTTCAGTACATGTAACGAAAACTTCTGCCTTTTTTTAACCAAATGTTAATAGTTCTTTTTTTATTCTGGTGTTATTATGTAAAAAAGTCGTATTATAATTAATAAGGAAATAAAAGGCTATTGCTAATTACGTCTGCAATAAATACGTTCTAGAATTATTTTAGTTATGGAGAAAAGTATATGGAAAAAAACGTATTAAAGGTTCGCATGCTTGGAACCTTTTCGTTGGAATATAAGGGAAAAGAACTGGTACTGGATCGAAATAAAGCATCGAAGACTACACAGCTTTTTCAGCTGCTTATGTTTCATACCGAAGACGGCGGAATTTCCAAAGCTGCTATGATAGATGCCCTTTATGGAAGAGTTGAGGTGGAGAATAAGAACGGAAGCCTGAACAACACCATTTTCAGACTTCGTAAACAGCTGAAGGATATTGGACTTCCAGATAGCAAATACATAAATATCCAGTCCGGAATGTGCTGTTGGGACGGAAATATTGAAGTTCAGGTTGATGTAAATGAGTTCCGGAAACTGATAGAGAAAGAAAAAAAGGAGAAACGGGAAGAGGACAAGCTCCATCTCTGGATGCAGGCCTGGAAAATTTATAAAGGTGAATTTCTCCCGGATATGATCGGGGAGCAATGGGTCGCTGTGGAGAATGTCCGGTGCAGAGATGAGTACTTCCGTGTTACAGAGGAGCTGTGCCGCTGGCTGAAGGGGCATGAACGGTATGAAGATCTGCATAAAGTGGCGCACAGAGCCGCCGAAATTTATCCCTTTGACGAGTGGCAGGTCTGGGAAATCGACAGCTTGATCGGAATGTCACGATATAAGGAAGGCCTTGAAGTTTACCAAAACACCGAAAAGCTTTTATTCGATGAAATGGGAGTGGCCCCTTCGGAGAGATTGTTAAAGCGTTTCAAGCTGATGGGAGAACGGACTTCACAGGCAGCAGGTGCCCTTAGCGATATCAAGGAAAGACTTCGGGAAAAGGAGGCTGCAGTAGGAGCATATTTCTGTCCGTTTCCCAGCTTTGTTGACATCTATCATGTATTCAGCCGTATGGTGGAGCGCTCTGGTTTATCCGTGTTTGTTATGCTTTGCACACTGGACTATAAGGCGGATCATGTTTCGGAGGAGAAGGAACGTGAAAAGTCCGAACTTCTCAGACAGGCCATCCAGTCATCCATACGAAAAGGTGATTTTTACACCAGATACAATGTCCGGCAGTATATTGTCATGCTGATCGAAATCAGCCAGGAGAACTGCCCCATCGTTTCCAAACGAATTGCAAAAAAATTCAATAAGCTCTCTGGCGATAAGAAATTCACTCAGGTTGATTTCTATGTGGCATCCATTGGAGAGATGTGTGAAATGGAGGGATAAATTATGGTCTACGATGTGATTTGTGATGAGTATGAACTCATTTGATCCTGATTTATGGAAAAGACTTGAAAAATGCTAAAAATGCCATAGGAAATCGCTCGTTTTTGCAACTCTTTCGGAAAATGAAAGAGTTGGAGAAAGAGGCAAAGTGATAGAATATATTTAAAAATCATATACTATCTATCATGCAACCGAAAATAATTCCCGATTCGGTTAAAATAAATCTACATATCCAAAGAAAGGAATGAGACATTATGAAAAAGAATGGGTATTTAAGAAGATTTCTGGCACTGTTTCTCGCTCTTGTGATGATCATGGCTGATTCATCTGTGACGACGTTTGCGGCGACGGTGGGAAGGGTGAAGCAGAAGAGTGCGGCCGCGGAAAGCAGCAGTCAGTGCAATGTTCAAATCAATGTTGCAGAAGAACTTGACGTGGAACAATTTTTGAATGATTACAAATATATAATGCTTGGAACGGAGACTCCCGACAAGTGGCCAGGGATTGGGGCAACATCATCAATTGAAAAAATAAGTACAACAGAAAATGTTGTACTGAATGATGTTGCAGAAGGTACAGAGAAGAAAATTTATTTTGTGCAAGGAAAAGAGAGCTGGCAGTGGGGAGCCTATAAAACTACTGGCGATACTTTTCAACAGGGTGAAAATAAATTTAAAATTTCTGTAAGTGAAACTGCAAGTGGTTTGACTGTAAATATAAATAAGGTAGAATTTATTTCTCGCAATGTTCAGATAGTAGCTGATGCAGATCTTGACTTTGCAGCATTTACAAATCAGTATAAGTATGTGATGCTTGGAAAGACCACTTCTTCTGGAGTTGAGGCGGTTTCTACTATTGAACAAATCGATAGCAACACAACAGACGTAGAGTTAAAAGTTGATAAAGATGAAAATGCAGATGATTTAAAACTGTATTTTATAAGGGATACTTATAATTTAAATAGTAATTTGACCAATGATTCAAAATTTAAACAAGGTAATGTAAATTATAAAATAGCAGTAACAACAGATAATAATAATTTCAACGTAAATATCGAAAAAGTGGTATTTCAGCCAGGACCTACAGTTGATTATAAATCCGTTTTAGGAAATTCATTACATTTTGGTATTGTGGCTAATGATTTTACTTGTAATGGAGATCTGGAAGCAAACCTTGCAGTAGGTACTTTGCATGGTTCTGGAAATATGAAGAGTAGTAAAAATTATGGCGGTAATGGAACTACTTTAATTGGTGCATATGTTGATTATGGTTGGTATATTTTTAAGAACTCTGAAGGTGGTCAGGGTGATTTAATCCTTTATACAACACCAGACGCTGCTAACAGATTTGGAAATGATATATGGAGTAAAGGTTTAGTAATTGATACAGAAACATATAGACAAGAGGAAATTCAGAATATTGTTAGAAGTATGGTTGATGAGTCAAGAATGACTAGTAATAAACTAGCTTCTGATGCTCATACAAAAGGTTTAAAATATTCATCTGTTGCTGATGAAAATGGTGTGATTGATTTAACAACCTCTCCAGCTGGAACTTATTATATTGATTTTGAGATAGGAGAATATGCAAATTCTAATTTAAATCTTAAAATTACTGGAGATCAAAATATTGTATTAAACATACCAGACGAAACAGCCACATTGAAAACTTATCAACTTAATATCGATGGGAAGAATTGTAATATTGGTGGATACGCAAATGGTGGAATTGGTGAAAAGGCTTGCGAAAATATTATCTTCAATTTAAACAATGCAAGTTCTGTTATTTCTGAAACAATACATGGTGTAGTATTAGTACCAAATGGTTCTTTTGAAAATAAAGCTGTAGGTGCAGGTTGGATTGTTGCAGATTCTGTAACAAGTGGCGGTACAGAATGGCATTGTCTTTCAAGAGATATTCCTGTTGTGACTTCTTATGCAATAAAAGCTAAGAAGACTGTAAATGGCAAAGCCCCATCCGGTAACGAAGCAGGAAAATTTACATTTAAGTTGTATAAGATTGATGACAAGGGAAATGAAACGCTTGTTGATACAAAATCCAATGGAGATGGTGGACTCGTTTCATTTGATACATTTGGAAATATTACAGAGGCTGGAACTTATTGGTATAAGATAACAGAAGAGGGAACTGTTGCGGGTTATACTATTGATACAACTGTTTACTATGCAGAAGTTGTGGTAAATGCAACTCCTTCAAATGGAGTAATTATTAGCAAGAATGCAAAAGTTACTTATCATAAAGGGACTAAGACTGGAGATACAGCGACAGTTGCGACCTTTAATAATATTAAAAAAGAAGATGAAACATCTGCAAACATTAAGGTTAAGAAAACATTTACTAATGGTGCAGCAGATAAGAAGTTTAACTTTGTATTAACTCCAATTAACAATGCACCAATGCCAGAAGGTGCTGTAAATGGAAAGAAAACAATTAGTGTTGCTCAAAATGATGGTGTGAAGAATTTTGGAGAAATCAAATATACGACAGCAGGAACTTATAGATATGAGGTTGTTGAAGATTCTTCAGAGCAGGCAGCAGGAATTACATATGATAATCATAGATGGACTGTGACTGTAGCTGTGCCAGCTGACTTTAGTACACCTACAGTAACTTATAGTAGGGAGGATGGTATAACTAGTACTATAGGTGCTGAATTTACAAATAGTGAAGAAAACAAGGAAACGGAAATAACCTTGGAAGGAACCAAGAGCCTGAGCGGAAGAAATCTAAAGGCAGGAGAGTTCAAATTCGAGGTAAAAGACGAAGTCGGAACCGTAGTGGCAACCGGAACGAACGATGCAGCCGGAAAGATCGCATTCAGCAGGATCGGATACAAACTGTCCGACCTGAAGAAAGGGGACGGAAGCTATGCATCTGAGAAGACTTACAGTTATAAGGTAAGTGAGGTAAAGGGAAACGCCGGAGACGGAATCACTTATGATGACAAAGAGTATACTGTAAAGGTAAAAGTAAGCTATGACCAGGCAAGCGGAACGATGAAAGCGGAGTTGGCAGACAAGGACCAGAAACTTGCATTTGCAAACAGCTATGACACCGAGACTGGAATTGACCTGGAAGGAACCAAGAGCCTGGAAGGAAGAACGCTGAAGGACAAGGAGTTCAAATTCGAGGTAAAAGACGAAGTCGGAACCGTAGTGGCAACCGGAACGAACGATGCAGCCGGAAAGATCGCATTCAGCAGGATCGGATACAAACTGTCCGACCTGAAGAAAGGGGACGGAAGCTATGCATCTGAGAAGACTTACAGTTATAAGGTAAGTGAGGTAAAGGGAAACGCCGGAGACGGAATCACTTATGATGACAAAGAGTATACTGTAAAGGTAAAAGTAAGCTATGACCAGGCAAGCGGAACGATGAAAGCGGAGTTGGCAGACAAGGACCAGAAACTTGCATTTGCAAACAGCTATGACACCGAGACTGGAATTGACCTGGAAGGAACCAAGAGCCTGGAAGGAAGAACCCTGAAGGATGGCGAGTTTACATTTGAAGTAAAAGACAAGGCCGGAAAGGTAGTAGCAACCGGAAGCAACAAGTCAGACGGAAGCATCAGCTTTAATAATAAGCTGAATTATAAACTGTCCGACCTGGAAAAAGCGGACGGAAGCTATGAATCCGAGAAGACCTATGAGTACACCGTAAACGAGGTGATCCCGGAGGGAGCAACCGCTGAGAATAACTATACTGTAAATGGTGTAACATATGACAGCAAGACAGTTAACGTGAAAGTAACCGTAACCTACAACAAGGAGACCGGCGAGCTGAAAGCGGAACTGGCAAAGGACAGCGAAGCAATTGCATTCCAGAACAGCTATGAAACAAAAACCAGCATCGGACTGGAAGGAACCAAGAGCCTGAGCGGAAGAACCCTGAAGGATAGCGAGTTTACATTTGAAGTAAAAGACAAGGCCGGAAAGGTAGTAGCAACCGGAAGCAACAAGTCAGACGGAAGCATCAGCTTTAATAATAAGCTGAATTATAAACTGTCCGACCTGGAAAAAGCGGACGGAAGCTATGAATCCGAGAAGACCTATGAGTACACCGTAAACGAGGTGATCCCGGAGGGAGCAACCGCTGAGAATAACTATACTGTAAATGGTGTAACTTACGATAACAGTATCTTTACTGTGAAAGTAATTGTAAGCTATGACCAGGCAACTGGAATAATGAGTGCAGCTTTTGCTGAGGATAGTCAGGAGCTTATATTCGACAATACCTACGACGCAAAGGGATCTCTGACATTGGAGGCAAGTAAGACTCTGAAGAACAAAGCTCTTGAAGCTGATGCCTTTAACTTCGTGCTGAAGGACAAGAACGGAGAGACTATTCAGACCGTTGCCAACGATGCAGATGGAAATGTAACATTCAGTCCGCTCAATTATACTCTTAAAGATGTTGGAACTCATGTTTACACAGTATCAGAAGTTCAGAGAGAGAATACCGAAGTTACTTATGATACTACTGAGTATACTGTTGAAGTAACTGTAGCAGATGCAGGAAACGGAAAACTGAAAGTAAGCAAGACGATCAAGAAAGGTGATGATACTGTTGATGCAATTGCTTTTGAAAACATTTATAAAGGAGTAATTGATATCAGCGGCTCTAAGACCTGGAATGATGCAGACAACCAGGACGGAATCAGACCAGCAAGTATCACTGTAAAACTTTTTGCAAATGGAACAGAAGCTGCAAGTCAGGTGGTAACTCCTGATGAGGCTGGAAACTGGAACTATGTCTTCAAGAACCTGCCGCAGTATGATGCAAAAGGAAAAATCACTTATACAGTAACTGAGAGTGCGGTAGCTGGTTATGAAACAAGCGTAAGCGGCTACAACATCACCAACACTCATAAACCAGAAACCCTCGACATCACCGGAACCAAAACCTGGAACGATTCCAACAACCAGGATGGCAAACGTCCAAAGAGCATCACTGTCAACCTTCTTGCAAATGGCATAATTACAGACACCAAGACCGTAACAGCTGACGATAACTGGACCTACAGCTTCACCGATCTGCCGAAATATGCAAATGGTCAGGAAATTACCTACACGGTAAGCGAGCTTACCGTACCTGGTTATACAACAACTATTGATGATAATTACAACATCACCAACAGCTACACCCCAGGTGAGACCAGCGCGTCTGTAACCAAGATCTGGGATGATGCTGACAACCAGGATGGCATTCGTCCAGAGAGCATTACCGTAGCTCTCCTTGCAAATGGAACGCCAACTAACAAAACTGTTACTCTTACTGCTGCGAACAACTGGACACAGACGATAACTGGTCTTCCGGAAAAAGCAGATGGAGAGTATATCACCTACACCTGGACCGAGGTTAATGTTCCAGAAGGCTACAGCTTGACAGGAACTTCCAAGAACGAAACGGTAACCACTCTGACCAACACTCATACTCCAGAGCTTACTTCCATCACCGGAACCAAGACCTGGAAAGATGCAGATAATCAGGATGGAAAACGTCCAGAGAGCATTACCGTAAACCTTTTTGCAGACGGAACTAAGCTTAAGAGCCAGAGTGTAAGTGCTGATGCAGACGGAAACTGGAGCTACAGCTTCACAGACCTTCCGAAATATGCAAACGGACAGGAAATCACTTACACCGTAACTGAGGATGCAGTCGATGGCTACACAACCGAGAGTGATGGCTATAATTTCATTAACACTCATCAGCCAGAGACCACCGAGATTACCGGAACCAAGACCTGGAACGATGCAAACAACCAGGATGGCAAGCGTCCGGAAAGCATCACTGTAATCCTTCTTGCAAATGGCACAGAGAAAACTCGCCAGGCCGTAACTGCAGACGAAGTAGGAAACTGGACTTACACCTTCAAAGATCTGCCGAAATATGCAAACGGCCAGGAAATCACCTACACCGTAGCTGAGGAGGAAGTAACTGATTACACTACAACCTACGATGGCAGCAACATCACCAACAGCTACACTCCAGGAAAGACCAGTGCAACAGTAACCAAGATCTGGAACGACGCTGAAAATCAGGATGGAAAACGTCCGGAGAGCATTACCGTAAGTCTTCTTGCAGACGGTAAAGAAACCGGAAAGACCGTTACCCTGAGCGTCGAGAACAATTGGAAACAGACTATATCTGACCTTCCGGAAAAAGCAGACGGAAAAGCAATCGAGTACACCTGGACAGAGGAAACTCTCCCAGAAGGTTACGAACTTACCGACAACAGCAAGAACGGAACTGTAACTACTCTGACTAACACCTACGCTCCAGAAACAACTTCCATCACCGTAACCAAGACCTGGGATGACGCAGACAATCAGGATGGCAAGCGTCCAGAGAGCATTATCGTCAACCTTCTTGCAAACGGAGAGATCGTAGCAAGCCAGACTGTAAAAGCAGACGAAGCAGGAAACTGGACCTACACCTTTAAAGACCTGCCGAAATATGCAAATGGCAAGGAAATTACCTACACCGTAACCGAGGAAGCAGTGGAAGGTTATGAAACAAGTGTAGACGGATTTAACATCACCAACACTTACACAACCGAGACAACTGAGGTGAAGGGCTCCAAGACCTGGAACGATGCCGACAATCAGGATGGCAAACGTCCGGAGAGCATCACTGTAAGACTTCTTGCAAACGGCGAGGAGAAGGACAGCCAGACCGTAACCGCAGACGAAAATGGAAACTGGACCTACAGCTTCGAAAAACTGCCGAAATATGAGGCTGGAAAAGAAATTGTATACACGGTAACCGAGGATGCAGTTGCAGATTACACAACAGAGATTACCGGCTACGATATCACCAACAGCTATGCGCCTGGAAAGACCAGCGTCACAGTTACCAAGGCATGGGCTGACAACGATGACCGCGGCGGTCACAGACCGAAGGAAATCAAGGTTCAGCTGAAAGCCGATGGCGAAAACAGTGGCGAGGAAATTATCCTGAACGCAGAGAACAAGTGGACTTACACCTGGTCCGAACTTGATGAGAAGAGGGCTGGAAAGGATATTGTCTACACAGTAGAAGAAATTGGCAAAACAGCTGGCTATATTTCCACAGTAACAGGAAATGCCACAGAAGGATTTATCATTACCAATACAATCACATCTGTTAAGATCAGCAAAGTGGATATTACCGACCAGAAAGAATTGGCAGGTGCTCATATCCAGATCCTTGGCAAAGATGGAAATGTAGTAGACGAGTGGGATTCCACCTGGGAATCTCATGAAGTAACAGGTCTTAAGACCGGTGAGAAATATACCCTTCGCGAGACCGTAGCGCCAGATGGCTATACAATTACAGCTGACACAGTCTTTAGCCTGAAGGAGGATGGAACTCTTGACAAAGATAATACCAGCACAACCATCTCAGCGGATGGAACCCTTCTGGTAGAAGACAGCAGAACTTCTGTAAAAGTAAGCAAAGTAGATATTTCCGACGGGGAAGAGCTGGAAGGTGCTCACATCCAGATCATTGACCAGGATGGAAACGTAGTAGACGAGTGGGATTCCACCAAGGAAGCTCATGTTACCGAGAAACTGAAAACCGGTAAGATTTACACTCTTCGTGAGACTGTAGCTCCAGACGGATATTTACTTACAAGCGACACTACTTTTGTTCTGAAAGAAGACGGAACAGTAGATGCAGAAAAAACAACAGCTGTTTCCAAGGATGGTGTTTTACTTGTACAGGATAAACTGGCAACCTCAGCATCTATTGCAGTGACAAAGAAACTTACCTATATTGGTGAAGGTCTGGCAGCAAGAAATCAGACCTTCTATGTAGCCCTGTATTCTGATAAAGAATGCACACAGAGAGTTTCTGATGTGAAAGCTCTTGTATTCAAGAATGCAGATGCTTCCACCGTAGTATTCTCAGAGAATATTAAGGCAGGCAAGACATACTACATTGCAGAGTGTACACAGGATGGAACTTCTCAGACGATCGGCGCTCTTGCAGATGGAACTGTTTATGAAGCTGTATTTGGCAATGGTAACTCCACAACAGTAACCGAAGCCGATGGAACAACAACCGTTTCCTTTGAAAACGTGTTCAGCAGCTTCCCGCCAGATGGATTCTACAAACAGGGTCAGCTGACAATTACCAAGAAGGTTCTTGGTGCAGATGGAGGCACCAGAAACAGCAACGAGGTATTCTATGCAGGTATCTTTGATGATGCAGCTCATACACAGCTTTCCCAGCAGGTTGAGCAGAACATTATCAAGCTTGATATGGACGGTGGCTATGAAGTAAGTGAGATCATCAATGTTGGTCTTGCCCAGTCAGGAGCAAAGGTAACCCTGTATGTAACGGAAACTGATTCCAACGGAAAACCAATTGCAGGCTCCGAAGGCTTTGGATATAAAGTTACCGTAAGTGCAGATTCTGTTACATTTGATGAAACGAATATGACAGCAGAAGTTGTCATCACCAACCAGGAAGAAAGCACAGTAACAGAAACACCAACACCTACTCCTTCTTCCGATGGTGGAAATAGCGGTGGCTCCGAAGATCATTCCGGCGGCTACGGCGGAGGCAAATCACCGAAGACCGGAGATGATACCCCGATCGGAACTTATCTGATGCTTCTTCTTGCAGCTGCAATGCTTGCAGCCGAGACTGAAAGACGCCGCAGAAGAAACAAAAGACAGTAAAGCAAAACAAAGTTTCTGATCAGATTGGAACCATAACAAAGCAAGTACAAATGAAGGCGGTCCGCACACAAAGCGGATCGCCTTTTTGCAGATTCACTTTAGCTTCCTGCTCAATTAAGGAAAACTACAGAACAGCCCTGTGGTTCTGGTTTTGCAAAAAAGTAAAAAAACTTTCCTGAAAAGTGGAAAAACATCCCGAAGAAAGAGTTGACGAAACAGCCCTACTGGTATAATGAAGTCAAATTAAAGGATATTACATTTGGGAATGACTTTATAGATTTCAGGAGGTTTCCATTATGAGAAAGAATACATTAAAAAAAGCAATGGCAGTTATGATTTCAGCGACAATGCTGGTGACAGGATATACAGTAGTTTCCGCAGAAGGATTTACAGATGCGGAGGCACTTGCAGAGATGGATGCTTTTACCACAGGTGATGAAGCTGTATATGTGGAAGAAGTTCAGCCGGAAGCTGCACAGACTGAGGAGGTTCAGCCAGAGCAGACTCAGACAGAGGTTCAACCGGAGGTTGCACAGACCGAGGAGGTTCAGGTAGAAGAGCCTCAGGCAGAAGAATCTCAGGATGAGTTCCAGACTGGAGAATCTGCTGAAGAAGCCGCTTTTGTTGATGGATTCACAGATAGCTCTGCAGAATCTGATCCAGCTGAGTTTACCGATGGAACCGGCGAGGTTGGAGATGCAGTAGAAACTACCGTAGATTTCGATTTTCGTTTCGAGAACGAAGAAGTCATTATCACTGCAAAAGTGTTTGATGAGACAGCTCTTCCGGAAAACGCTGAAATGAACGCTGTAAAGCTTGAAGCTGGCAGTGAGAAATATGAAGAAGCAAAACAGGCTTCCATCAGAGACCTTGGAACAACAGAAGACGACGAGTATACTTTCTACGACGTAACCTTTATCGCAGATGGCGTTGAGATCGAAGTTCCAGATGAAGCTGTTGTAATTAATATGGAATTCAAAAACGTTGCACCAGAGGAAAACGGAACCCAGAGCGCTCTCCACATCCAGGAGACGGAAGCCGGCGTAGTTGCCCAGGACGTAACCGCACAGTCCGCAGACGGAACACTGAAATCCGTAGGATTTAACTTCTAAAATTCAATAACCGCAAGCAGATACAGGACTTTCTGAGAAATCGGAAGGTCCTTTTTGCATAATCAGAAATTCATCTATGCTGCTCCCGCCACGTCCGCGGTGAAACCCCATACACATTTTTAAAAGCCCGGGAGAAGTGGAGGGCGTTTTCGTAGCCTACGGCAGAGCCGATATCCCCTATAGATAATGTGGTCAGTTTCAGCAATTCCGCCGCTTTTGTCATTCGGTAATGAATGAGAAATTCCTGTGGAGAGTGTCCTGTGCTGGTGCGGAAAATTCGTCCCAGATAGCTTCTATTAATACCGCATACAGCTGCCACATCCTCAATAGAAATATCATTCTGAAAGTTCTGTTCGATAAAATTTATCGCCTCTTTTATATAATAATCACTCATTTTACTGGTGGCGGCAGGCTGTGGTCTGGCAACAGATTGTGCAAGCAGGTCCGCAAAAAGATAGAAATGTCCCATCAGATGAAAAGGAGATTGCTCTGAATTCTGAGAAATATAAATCAGTTCATCCGCCATCTTTTTTCGTGCCTCCCTGGAGTGGGCCATATAGACTGGCGCATCTTTGGAAAAGCCACAAACATTGAGGATTTCTGTGGTACGCAGCCCATCAAACTCCACCCAGACGTATTCCCATGGCACCTGAATATCTGCCATATAAGTGGTGATCTGTCCTGGGAAAATCATAAATCCCTGTCCGCTCCGAACTTGATAATTTACATTCTGTCCCTTGGAATTCGTGGCCATCAGGGTGCCTGTTCCGGAAAGAACATAGTGAAAAAGATAGTGATTCCGCGTTGCCGGACCAAATAAATGTCCGGGAGTACACTTCTCATGTCCATATTGGTAAAGGCATAGATCAATGAAAGTTTCGCTCGGAAAAATGTGAAAGTTGTTATCCATATCCGGAATCCTCCTGTTACATTTGCTGACAATATATCATAATGCGATAATATATTTCATTATACCATAAAAAACCATCATAAAGGCATAAAATAGGAAAAATTAAGCTATTTAAGTGTTGATTTTGGTATGCTATACTTAATACATCATAGAAAAAGGAGGCCCCACTCATGGCAATCACCTTCAACGAAACAACCCGGATCTTTACCCTCACCACTGCCCACACTACCTATCAGATGCAGGCGGATGCTCAAGGGTACCTTTTGCACCTGTATTATGGTGCCAGAACTGCAGGAGAAATGGACTATCTTCTGAATTATGGAGACCGTGGCTTTTCTGGAAATCCGAATTCAGCAGGCAGCGACAGAACCTATTCTCTAGATGCATTGCCACAGGAATATCCATCACTTGGCACAGGAGATTTCCGAAATTATGCGTTAAATATAGAGAATGCAGATGGTTCCCAGTGCTGCAATCCAGTTTACATAACACATGAAATTGCGGCTGGAAAATACACTCTGAAAGGTCTTCCATTCGTCCGTGCAGAAGAAAATGAAGCGGAAACTTTGAAGATTATACTGGAAGATCCTGTTACAAAAGTAGAGCTTCATCTGCTCTACGGAGTACTGGAAAAAGAAGATATTATCACCAGAAGTGTGATAATTAAGAATGCTGGAAAAGCCCCTGTAACAGTAAAAAAAGCCCAGTCTGCATGCCTAGATTTCCTTCACGGAGACTATGATCTGATCAAATTTTATGGCAGACATGCTATGGAAAGAAACATGGAAAGAATGCCGGTTTCCCATGAAAGCACCCGAATTGGCAGCCGCCGTGGAACCTCCAGCCACCAGTATAATCCAGGGGTAATCCTTGCAGGAAAAAACACAAATGAAGACAGCGGAAGCTGCTACGGAATGCTGTTTGTATACAGTGGAAACTTCCTTGTAGAAGCAGAAAAGGACCAGTATGATCAGACCAGAATCCAGATGGGTCTGACTGATGAACTGTTTGCATATCCCCTGGAAGCCGGAGCTGAATTTATCGCGCCAGAGGTTATTTTATCCTACACAAACAAAGGTCTTTCCAGGCTTTCCCAGCAGTACCATCACTGCATTATGAATCATATCTGCCAGGGAAAATACGTCCATGCAAATCGTCCTGTCCTGATCAACAGCTGGGAAGCCGCATATTTTGATTTCACCGGAGACACCATCGTAGAGCTTGCAAAGGAGGCAAAAGCGCTTGGAATCGATATGGTGGTTATGGATGATGGATGGTTCGGAAAGCGAAATGACGACAATTCTTCTCTCGGCGACTGGTATGTGAACGAGGAAAAATTAGGCGGAACTCTGACAAAATTAATCGAAAGAGTAAACGCGGAAGGCGTGAAATTCGGTATCTGGATTGAGCCTGAAATGGTCAGTGAGGACAGTGATCTTTACAGGGAACATCCGGAATGGGCAATCACAATTCCAGGCCGCAAGCCTGTCCGTTCCAGAAACCAGCTGGTTCTTGATTTTTCCAGAAAAGAAGTACGTGATGAGATATTTAAACGCATTTGCGCAGTTCTGGATCAGGGGAATGTGGAGTACATTAAATGGGATATGAACCGCAGCCTGGCAGATATTTATGCACCAAACGTGACCTATGATTATGTTCTTGGGGTGTACGATTTCCTGGAAAAACTTACGAACCGTTATCCGGATATTCTTATTGAAGGCTGCAGCGGAGGCGGCGGAAGATTTGATGCCGGAATGTTGTATTATACGCCTCAGATCTGGTGCAGTGACAACACAGATGCTATTAATCGTACACGGATTCAATATGGAACCTCCTTCTTTTATCCGGTAGCAGCAATGGGTTCACATGTGTCAGCAGTGCCAAACCATCAGACCGGAAGAGTGACCAGTATGCATACAAGAGGCGTTGCAGCTATGTCTGGAACCTTTGGCTATGAACTGAATCCCGCACTTTTAAATGCAAAGGAAAAAGCAGAAATCCGTGCCCAGCTTGCCCAATACAGGGAGTATCAGGAATTGATCCGTGAAGGAGATTATTACCGTCTTTCCAATCCTTTCCAGGATAATTTTGCGGCCTGGATGGTGGTATCAGATGACAGATCCAAGGCACTGGTAAGTGTGATAAGACTTACAGCAGAAGCCAATCCGCCGGCAGCATACGTTACCTTAAAAGGAATGGAAGAGGATGCTTTTTATCGGGAAAAAACTACCGGAAAAGTATATCCGGGAGCTGCACTTATGGAGGCTGGAATACTGCTTCCTGCTGCGGTGAGCGAATATGAAGCATACCAGATAGAACTAGAGCGTGTTTGAAAAATCATTCCCGCAAGCTGCACGCCCCACTTTGCGGTATATTTTACCCGAATTCGGTTGCCGTAGCCCGCTACGGCGCCCTCATCCGGGCAAAATCTCCCACAAAATGTGACGCACATCTTGCAGAAAGCCTTTTTCAAACACGCTCTGGAGCGTGCAGACTGCAGATAATTCAATGATTATGGGTTCGCCTGTCTGCAGTCTGATAGTAAGTTTTTTTCGCTTCATACATTCTGTGATCAGCTTCTTTCAGCATATCTTCCAGATTTTCACAGGAAGCTTTCCAGAGAAATCCAATGGAGATACTGATCTGATCCTGTTTCATATATTCCTGCAATCTGTTTATTCTGTTATGAAATTCCAGCTCCCCGATACTGCTTTGAATGATCACAAATTCATCGCCGCCAATCCGATAAACTTTGTCGGGAAAAATACTGGAAAGTATTTTGGCAGCATTTTGTATAAAGGCATCTCCAGCTTCATGACCATGGCTGTCATTAATCTGTTTTAGCCCATTCAGGTCGATATAAGCAGTGCCCACATTTTCAAGGATTTTTCCCTGATGAGAGTCAAGGACTTCAATATATTTATTGCGATTGAACAGGAATGTCAGCATGTCGCGGTAGCTCATATACTGGAGCTGTTCCTGCTGCTTCTTGGTTGCCAGACTGTTGGTGAGAAAGAACTGAATGGAGGAAAGCAGGGTGGCATCGTTGTAAAACTGCCGCGGATTAGCAACACCTACGAATCCAATCACGTCACCCCCTTTTGCCAAGAGGTACAGCAATCAGCCGGTTTACATCCTGTTCTTTGAGCATGTTGTAGGATTCAAAACCTCTTTCCTGTTCCAGATTAGAAATATAATAAGGCTTGAATTTCAGAAAGCTTTCCATCCATTTGGGTAAAACAGTGATTGGCACTTCCTGAAGATTGTCAATTTGGACGCTTACTCCGCCTTTTACATATTCATATGTATTTCTCAACATGGTTTTTTCAGGATTAAGTTCAAAAATATACGTGCGGTCTGAATCAAAATACTGAGTGATAATTCCCAGCAGATTCTGGATAGAAATATTAATATCCTTATCCGAAGAAAGTTCTGTTACACACTGGATCAGAGTGTTGGAATTTTTCAGCTGTTCCTGAGTCCTTTTTTCACTTTTGGCAAGCTGTTCAACTGTGTAAAAATTCCATGCAATATAGAGGCCTAGCAGCAGAAATTCAATAATTCCGGCGAGAATCATCAGTTTTTTCAGATACAGAAGACTGGAAAAAACTACATCCTCCTGTGCGATAACCAGCAGCTCCCAGTCAAACATACCAACAGGAGAATAGTGCATATAATTGTCTTTTCCATTGATGCTTGATTCAAAAGCGATAACACCGGTTTCCAGAGATTTCACTTCGCTTTTCAGATCAATATTTTCATAGCCCTTCAGCAAGGCGGGACCAGGCGTGTCGTAGGCATTTCCAAGGGTGGAATACCGGGTGTCCAGAGCATAATTTCCATCAGCACTGTCTACAAGACATATGGCAGCGTGACCGTTATAAAAAGAGATCTGGAATACGTCTGCGAGAACAGTAGTATCGATTACACCGGTAAGGATTGCTTTGATCTCGCCGCTTTTTATAACGGGCATATAATAGTAAAACGATTCATTTCCTGTTTCAGAGTCTGTCAGTCTGTGAGAAATATGTTCGCCAAGCGCTGCAATAGCATTGAAATCTAAGTCCTGCCGCAGGTGTTTCAGGTGTCCGTCTTCATACAAAATCGTGTTGTCCGGATAGATAACATCAATTCTGGAGAATATCGTATTTTTTGCAAATGCATCGAGGTGAACAGATGAAATCTGTTCCGGCTCAAGTTTATTCTCCTGCACCATGGCATTGGCAGCCAGACCAAGGGTGGTGATGTTATCTTGAAATTTCATCTGGATTTCCGCCGAAATCGTTTTTGCCGAATCGCTAAGTATCTGCCAGCAGCGCTCCTCTTCACGATCCATGACTTTATGATACAGAAAAATCGAAACAATAATGGTAATTCCTATTACGATTGATACGGGGAGTAAACGTTTGATGTTTTGTTTCATGATAGAAATGCTCCTCCTTTTCATAGTCGTTAAGTTAATTTTATCATTCTTTTGTGAAGAAAAAAAGGCGAAAAAGTTTATAAACCGGAAAGATTGTTTTTTTATATGTTCTGAGATATACTTGCAGTATTCGTAGACGGAACAGGGTGTGATTGCAATGGTTTCAATGATTCCTTTTGGGCTTCTTGCCGGGGTTGTGGGGGGACGGGAGGTTCGGATTACAGAGATTGATGAGAGTGGATTTTGTTTTCGGACAATAGAAGAAAATATCTCTGATTCAGAAGCTTTGAAGGTGTGCTTTTATGACATAAAGAATGGGCGTTATCGTGAATTGGAAATTTCAGAATACGATATACAAAGGTTTGATATGGAGGACGCAGAACTCTCCGGATTTTGTGTGAAATATAAGGTGACGGTGAAGCAGAAAGCGTATGCAGAGGCGGTTCAGAGGCTTCTTTATCAGTATAATCACTACATTCATCTGAAGCTGGAAGAGGACGACAGCGCGTTGGCGAAAAGCCTGACAGGGTATCCGGGGGAACTGGATGAGGTCAAGCGTGGCAGTCTGGAAGAGCAGGTGGGAATATGGCGGAGAGAGCTTACGCCAGATGGATTGGAGTCCGCTTATAATGGGAAACGTATAGATTTAACTGATAATTGTTCTCAGTACGGAACTGGCTTTGAGCCTGGGTATAAGTGCCAGGTACCGCCTGAATCAGGTGTTGCGGAACTGGCGCTGGAGATAGATCGCCCGGAATTGTATCAGGAATATTTGAATAGTTCCCTGACAGAATTTTCCAAAAAGTATGCCGGAAAATGTATCGGTATCTGCGGCAGCATTATTCTGGAACATAGAGTACCGGATCACCTTTATATTGGAAATCAGTTCTGTCATCTTCTGTTTCCGGAACGTAAATTGTTGTTTGAAATAATAGAAAAAGCAGCGGCAGAACAGGTGGAAATCACACTTGTTTTTTCTTATATCCGGGAATATATGCTGGATTATATAACAGAATTGCTTGATGAAATTAACCGGTGGTGTGAAGAAAAAAGGCAGTCTGTAGAGATTGTTGTAAATGACTGGGGAATGGCTTCTTTAGTAAAAAAAAGCAGAAGGAATCTGATTTCCAGCCTTGGAATTTTGTTAAATAAACGCAGAAAAGACCCTCGGATTCCGTTCAAAAAAGGAGAACAGAAATGGTTTGAGAGGAACAGCCTGAATGCTGGATTTTACCGTAATTTTCTGGAAAGAGAATATGGAATCCAACGCTTTGAATGGGAATCCTGCGGTTACGAACAGCAGATTCCACCTGGAAAAAACAGCTTGCATATTCCGTTCTATCAGACCAATACATCACAGTATTGTCCTCTTGGTGCAGTATGTGAAACTGGCGAGAGAGGACGACAAAAGCTTGCAAAAAAATGCCCGGGATATTGTACGGAATATGCACTTTTGTATCCGGAACATTTGCATATGATAGGGCGGTATAATTCGTTGTTTGGGATTGATATGAGGATATTGAAAGAGGAAGAAATACTGAAGAATTATATCCAAAACGGTGTGGACCGGGTTGTAATAAGAGCATGGTAATGCCGCCGGCAGGTGACATACCCGTGTTGAGGCAGAAGCGATATTTTATTCAGGATGAAGTACATGGCTGCTCAAGGCTGGAATTTATGGAGATAAGTGATGAAAATAGTAGTAGGATTAGGCTCGATAGATGAATATATAAAGTTCGCGGAGGCTGGTGCAGATGAATTTTTCTGTGGTTATGTTCCTTATTCCTGGTCCAAAAAATACGGAACGGTACTGCCCCTGAACCGCAGGGAAGTACTTTGTTATAACGTACAGCTTGGCGCATTCAGTGAGCTGGAAATCCTGTCTGGGATGATGAAAAAGTACGAAAAACCAGTCCATCTTACATTCAATTCCCTGTATTATATCCCAGAACAATATCCGGAAATTGCCGGGATTATAAGCCAGTGTATGAAAATCGGTTTTCACAGTTATATTATTGCAGACCCGGCGTTGATGGTATATTTACGTGAAAATGGTATAAACTGCGAAATCCATCTCAGTGGAGAATGTGGAGAAATTAACAGCCAGATGGTGGCTTCATTGGGAAAACTGGGATTGAAACGTGTGATTTTTCACAGGAAAAATACATTCGAAGATATGAAAGCGGTTGTTGCTAAATGTGGAAAAAAGGATGGGACAGAAAGAATCCCGGAATTTGAGGCTTTTGTATTGAATGAAATGTGCCAGTTTACAGGTGCATTTTGTAATTCTTTGCATTGCGATGAGATGGGGTATCTTTGTAAAGTGCCCTATCAGATCGGAACCTTAAAAACAGGGAATGCCGGTTCTGAAATCTTCAATCAGGAAATAAACGGAGGGCATTTGCTGCCAGACGGCTTTGTTCCTGATGATTTTTCCTATGATTCTGCAGGTTATCTTTGCGGTGAAACTGGCTGTGGTCTATGTGCACTTTATCAGTTAAAGCAAGCCGGAATTACGCACTTGAAGCTGGTTGGCCGTGGAAATTATACGGATTACATGGAAAAAGATATTCGAAATCTTCGAATGGCGTTGAATATATTGAAAGAATCCGCTGACGAAATGGAGTTTCGGCGAAAATTGAAATTGCAGATTTTTCCCAGCGGGTGCAGCAGGAATTGCTATTACCGGTGATTAGGCAGCACGGGCTCCGGAGTGTGTCTGAAAAATCATTCCCACAAATTGTGGTGCACATCTTGCAGAAAGCCTTTTTCAGACACGCTCTGGATCCTGCGCTGCCTTGAGAAATTTATCTGGTTGTTTTTTATCCGATGGGCTCGAAATCTGCAGCTCCATGTTTGCACAGCGGGCAGATGAAGTCATCCGGGAGCTCGTCACCTTCGTAGATGTAGCCGCATACTTTGCAGACGAAGCCTTTTTTGCCATCGGTTTCTGGCTTCGGTTTTACATTTTTCTGATAGTAGGTGTAAGTCATGGTGTCAAGATCGTTCATGACGCGGGCTTCGGTGACGCTGCAGATGAACATTCCATGGGTACCAAGGTCTACATATTGTTCAACCTTCAGAGACATAAATGCATTAATATATTTGTCCAGGAATACCAGTCCATTATCGGAACGGTAGACCTTCTGACCTGCAAATTTATCTACGCTGCGTCCGGTCTGGAAACCAAACTGCTGGAATACAGAGAACGGTGCATCTACAGACAGGCAGTTTACGTTGAGAACTCCAGTCTGTTTGATCACATGGTGGGAGTAATTTGCCTTATTGATATTTACCGCAATACGGTTTGGAGTATCAGTGAGCTGGGTCACAGTGTTGACGATCAGTCCGTTGTCTTTTTTGCCGTCATTGGAGGTAACTACATAAAGACCGTATCCGATTCTGAAAAGGGCTGTCATGTCATTTTTGTTTGCCAGCTCATCATTCTGGGCAATGTATTCTTTGCAAAGTTCGCTTGCCATAGCTTCCAGCTGATCCTTGTTTTCCTGGTTTACTGCGGAAAGCACTTTTACAGTAGTGTCCAGCCAGTTGATCTTCTTGCAGCCAGAAAGCATTTCTTTCATAATTTTTGCTGCCAGAGGTGCCCAGGAACCATTTTCGATGATGCCCACGGTGCGGTTCTGGAAGTTGTGCTCGGTCAGACGGGTGATATAGTCGTGCATGAACGGATAAATGCTTGCATTATAGGTTGTGGTAGCAAGAACCAGCTTACTGTAGCGGAATGCGTCGGACAGAGCCTGTGACATGTCATCTCTTGCAAGATCATATACAACAACTTTGGGACATCCCTTGCTGCGAAGTTTGTCAGCCAGCAGTTCTACAGCCGCTTTTGTATGACCGTATACAGATGTGTAGGCGATGACAATTCCTTCTGTCTCTGGTGTGTAAGAGGACCATGTATCGTAAAGACCAATGTAATGTCCAAGGTTTTCTGTAAGAACAGGTCCGTGAAGAGGGCAAATGATCTGGATATCCAGGCCTGCGGCAACTTTCAGTAATTTCTGAACCTGTGGTCCGTATTTTCCAACGATGCCAATAAAGTATCTGCGAGCTTCATCGTCCCAATCTTCTTCTACATCCAGTGCGCCGAATTTTCCGAAGCCATCTGCAGAGAAAAGTACTTTATCGGTGCTGTCATAGGTTACCATAACTTCCGGCCAGTGCACCATGGGAGCGAAAACAAAGGTCAGGTTGTGGTTTCCAAGGTTGAGGGTGCCGCCATTTGTAACCTCCAGCTTCTGTCCTTCCAGGTCGAGACCGAAGAAGTTCTGGATCATAGTGAAGGTTTTCGCGTTGGCTACGATGGTGGTTTCCGGATAAACTTTCAGGAAGTTTGCCACATTTGCTGCGTGGTCCGGCTCCATGTGCTGTACAATCAGGTAGTCTGGCTTGCGGCCTTCCAGGATGCGGTCCAGATTATCCAGCCATTCGTGAGTGAAATTTGCATCTACAGTATCCATGACTGCGATTTTTTCATCCAGGATCACATAGGAATTATATGTCATACCGTTCGGTACTTTGTACTGACCTTCGAAAAGGTCTATCTGATGGTCGTTTACGCCTGCGTATCTGATGGTGTCTGTAATTTTCATAGGGGTTCGTCTCCTTTTTATGAGATATTGTTATTGATGTAATTGTTTGTGATTTTTGAGGGAACTATGTATTTTTTACTGCTTTGTTATTTCTTTAACATGGCTTTAGTATAACCAAATTTTGAAATAAAGTCTGTTGCAAATACAACAAAATGGTGTAAGATATAAGAAATTATTTTTTGAACATGTTCTGGATAAATTGATAGAAAGGGATTGTAGAAATGACACCAGTGACACTTTTTTCATACATAACTCCTGAAGAACAGGAACGTATGCGCATCTGTTTCGATATGCATGAAGCAGTCTATCGGAATAATGAGACTGTGATGGAATATTCCAGTTCCATGAAAAAAATAGGTTTGATCCTGGAAGGTCAGGCAGTTCTTTATTGCATTGATGAAGATGGAAATCAATATATGATAGATAACCTGAAAAAGGATAGTGTTTTCGGCGAACCATTCCTTTTACCTGAAGAATCCCAGCACTATTATGTCTGTGCAAAATCCGAAACAAGAGTGTTGTTTATCGCCTATGAGCATGTGATTAAACGCTGCGAAAATGCTTGTAAATTCCATAGCCAGCTGGTAAGCAACCTGCTTCAGATGATTGCCCTGCGTGCCAGCCAGCAGGCCAACCGGATTTATGTGCTGTCAAGAAACAGCATCCGAAAGAAGATCATGACCTATTTAAATTCCATTGCCGCAGAAAAACAGACGAAAACGGTTATCTTGCCCATGTCCTACACCACTCTTGCCGAATACCTTAGTGTAGACCGCAGTGCCATGATGCGGGAGCTGAAGAACCTGGCAGATGAGGGGATTATAGAACGGGATGGGAAGAAATTGCGGATTTTGGATTGAAAATAGAGTGGGATATATAATTTTTATCAGTAAACGGTAACATTCTGATGGAAAATATAGTTGACGAGAAGAAGTTTGTACAACATAATAATAGAAGTATAGATGCTGTCATCTGAAAAGGTTTGTGGGTGGCGGTATGAGGGAGAACAAACAAATTGGAGGTTTTTACATGAAAGTACTAAATTACGGTTCATTAAACGTAGACTACGTGTATTCCGTAGATCACATCATTGTAGGCGGTGAAACCCAGCATTCTTCCAAGCTGGAAGTTTTCAGCGGAGGAAAAGGACTGAACCAGTCTATTGCACTGGCGAAGGCTGGGGTGCCGGTTTATCATGCAGGAATCGTGGGAACAGATGGAGATATTCTGTTAGAGGCTTGTAAGGAAGCTGGTGTAAACACCAAATATATCCGCAGACTTCCGGTAAAGGGTGGTCATACCATGATCCAGGTGGACAAAAATGCCCAGAACTGCATCATTTTATACGGTGGAACCAACCAGATGCAGACAAAGGAATTTGTAGATGAAGTTCTTGCTGATTTTGGAGAAGGAGACTATCTGATGCTGCAGAATGAGATCAATATGCTGGACTACATTATTGACCAGGCTTATGAGAAAAAGATGAAGATAGTTATGAATCCGTCACCTTTTGATGACAAGCTGAGTACCTGTGATCTCAGTAAGGTTTATCTGTTTCTCGTAAACGAAATTGAAGGTGAGCAGATCACTGGCTGCAAGGATAAAGATCAGATTCTGGATGCTATGGCTGCCAGATTCCCGAATGCACGTTTCGTGCTTACACTTGGAAGTGACGGCGCTGTTTATTACGATGGAAAAGAAAAAGTTTTCCAGGACATTTTCAAGGTAAAAGCCGTGGATACCACAGCGGCTGGTGATACATTTACAGGATATTTCATTGCTGCAGTTATCGAGGGCAGATCCATCCAGGAGGCGCTGAGAATGGCTGCAAAGGCCTCCTCCATTGCTGTTTCAAGACCAGGCGCTACACCGTCCATTCCGAGAGCGGATGAAGTGAAGAAAGAGCTGGGAATGTTGTAGATTTCAAATTGCATAAGCGTGTATCTGTGTGAGGCAGTCACCAAAGTCCATGTTTGCATGAGACCTTGGTGATTGCCTTATTTTTTGCAGAGAACAGGTCTTATTCACCAGAGCTGTTGCCTGGCTCTGGATAGTCTTGGCAACCGTCTCCATAACGCGCAAAATTTATATTATGTTTTACATACTGCCTATAAATGTTTATATAAACGTTTACATAAATGCACTAATGGATGTTTGGGAATACATAGATTTTATAGTAAAAACTTACTAAAATCACAACAAAAACCTTGTGCATTCATACAAAATAACACATAAAACTAAAAAGATTATTGAAATATTTATACAAACGTTTATAATCAAATTATCAACAGTTCGGAGAGAAAACCGAACAAAAACAGATCTTAATTATATTTCAAGGAGGACGTATTTATGAAAGCAAGAAAAGCAATGGCATTGGCTATGACAGCAGCGATGGTTGGAGGTTTAATGACAGTTCCGGTAATGGCTGAAGAGAATGCAGAATTACTTCCAGGCGGCGGAAGCAAGATCATTTACTGTATCACACCTTCCACATCTAACCCATTCTTCAACACAGAGCAGGTAATTGCGAAAGAAAAAGCTGAAGAACTTGGATACGAAGTAAAATGTGCTTCCCACGATGACGACGCTGCTACACAGCTTGAGCTTTTCGAAGCAGCTATCAACGATGGCGCAGCAGCAATCATTTGCGATAACGCTGGTGCAGATGCTTCCATCGAAGCAGTTCAGAAGGCATATGACGCTGGAATCCCGACTTTCCTTATCGACCGTGAGATCAACCAGTCCGGACTTGCAGTAGCACAGATCGTTGCAGATAACGCACAGGGTGCAGCAGCAATCGCAGAAGTATGGGTTGAGGCTATGAACTACGAAGGCAAATACGCAGAGCTCCTTGGACTTGAATCCGATACAAACTGCCAGGTTCGTTCTGATAACTACCATTCTGTAATTGATGAGTATGAGGATCTTGAGATGGTAGCTCAGCAGTCCGCTAACTGGGATCAGACAGAAGCTTATGAGAAGACAGAAGCAATCCTTCAGTCCAATCCAGAGATCACCGGTATTATCTGCGGTAATGACACAATGGCATGTGGTGCTGTTCAGGCTTGCCTGGATGCAGGACGTAACGACATTAAGATCATCGGTCTTGACGGATCTGACGAAGCAAACGCTTACATCAAATCTGGTGACATGGTTGGTACCGCTCTTCAGCAGATCGCTCTGATCACTGAGATGGCAGTTGAGCAGGCAGACGCTTACCTTAACGGTACAGCTCCGGAAGAAGAAAAACAGCTTGTTCCTTGTGTAGCAATCACAGCTGACAACACAGATTGCCTGAACGCATTTGTTTACACAGAACCAGAAGCTAAATAATCTGGCTGCCAGGAAACAGATTTTTATAAAAAAATGAACGAGTGTTTGAAAAATTATTCGCACAATCTGCATGCCCCGCTTTGTGGTATATTTTGCAGAAAGTCTTTTTAAACACGCTTTGGAAGGCGGTGCGCCAGCGCCGCCTTTTATAATAGAAAGCAGGGAGAGATGATTATGAAAAGCAGAAGAATTTTGGCAGTTCTGGCCGCATGTACAGCAGTAACCTTCACCGGCTGTGGTGTTGTAACTGTAGTACCCATTGGCGAAGAAGCTTCTTATACAGGAAAACAGGAATTTGATTCCGCAGCAGAGTCCCAGGGTGACTGGGGAGCCGTTGTAGCGGACATTTCCGACAAGGCACAGGATCTTTCTGAATTATTAAATGGTGATGGTATTACAGAAACAACTGCAGTAAAAGGCACAGGAAAAATCAAAGAATACAATACAGACACCCCGAAACATTATCTGATAGTAGAACTGGATGGATATACCGGAACTACAGAGGTTCAGGTCCGGACAGATGGACCGAACTCCAGCACCGCCATCCGTGACCTTCAGTCTCTGAAGAATTTTGAAAGCTTTACCAACCAGACAGAATGGTCAAGCTATGGAAAAGAACTGAACAAGCAGGCGCTTGCACAGGTAATTGACCCACTTGGAATCGACGAAAATGTAGTTGGCAAGACTGTTACATTTACAGGCGGCGCAGAAGCCGGTACAGATGCAGTATCTGTTACAGCAGTTGAGCTGACGATTGAATAAAAGGAGGAAGCATTATGTTTGATGATCCGAATGTTGTTCTCCATTGTGAAAAAATTGATAAGATTTATCCCGGAACCAAAGCTCTGGATCAGGTTTCCTTCGATCTTCTGAAAGGAAAGGTAAACGTTCTGATCGGTGAGAATGGTGCCGGAAAATCTACCCTGATGAAGATGATCGCCGGAATCGAGCAGCCTTCAGCAGGCAAGATGTACATGGATGGCCAGGAGGTTTACTTCAAGGATACCAATGCAGCCCGTGCAAAAGGTATCGGAATCATCCACCAGGAGCTTTCTCTTTTCCCGAATATGACAGTTTACCAGAATATTTTTATGGGACATGAGAAAAAGAAAGGCTTTTTCCTGGATGACAAAGCCCATTCAGAGGGTGCGAAAAAAATCCTGCAGCGTCTGGAACATGAAATTCCACCGGAAACCATGGTTGGAGATCTTCGTGTAGGACAGCAGCAGATGGTGGAAATCGCACGAAATCTGAATCAGGATGACTTACGTGTTCTGATCATGGATGAGCCTACTTCCTCTCTTTCTGCAGCAGAGGTTAAGGTGCTTTTTAAGATTATGAGAGAGCTTCTGGAAGCCGGAATTTCCATCGTATATATTTCCCATCGTCTGGAAGAAATCATGGAGATTGGCGATCACGTTACCATTCTTCGTGATGGAAAATACGTTGCAGATGCTGATGTAAAGGACATTGAGCTCAGCTGGATCGTAGAGAATATGGTTGGAAAGAACACCCAGTATCACCGTTTTGAGAGAAGCATTGACCTTTCCAAACAGCCGAAGGTGCTGGAAATTAAGGATATGTGCCTTCCGAAAAAAGGCGGCGGCTGGACTCTTGACCACGTAAGCCTGGATCTGAAAAAAGGTGAAGTCCTTGGTGTTTACGGACTTCTGGGAGCTGGACGAAGCGAGCTGTTTGAGTGCCTGATGGGACTTCATCCGGAACACACCGGTGATGTACTCTATGAGGGCAAAAAGTTAAATATCAAAGATGTTGCCGCCCAGATCAAAAACGGTTTTGCTCTTGTACCTGAGGATCGTCAGAGCCAGGGCTTGATCCAGACTCTTGATATCGGCAAGAATACCGCTATTTCTTCTATGAAGGATTATGTAAAAGGTCTGTTCCTTGACGAGAAAGCAGAGAATGCGGCAGTTGACGAGCAGATCAAGGATATCCATATTAAAGTGGCGGACAAGAGACTTCCAATCCTGTCACTGTCCGGTGGAAACCAGCAGAAGGTTGTAATCGGCAAAGGACTTTTGACCAAGCCGAAGATCTTACTTCTGGATGAGCCTTCCCGTGGTATTGATATCGGTGCGAAGACTGAGGTCTTTGAGATCATTCACGACCTTGCGGAAAAAGGACTTTCCATTATCGTTATCTCATCTGAGCTGAAAGAGATCATGGCAATCGCAGACAGGATCGTTGTATTGTCAAATGGCAAAAAGACCGGCGAGCTGACCGGAGATGAGATTACAGAAGACACACTTGTACGTACATCTTATGCCGGACTTGGAACCGGAAGAAATGCGTAAGCCGGGGAGGAGCAGAACAATGAATAACAAAAAATCAAATAATAATCAGTTGTTAATGACACTGTTAAAAGGACGTACCTTTATTGTACTGGTACTCCTGGTCATCTTTTTTACCATTGTAAAAGGAACCACATTCCTGTCAGCATCTACACTGACCATGGTTGCCAAGCACGTAGCCCTGTATGGAATCCTTGCACTTGGTATGACGTTTGTAATCATTACCGGCGGTATTGACCTTTCCGTTGGTTCTGTAGTCGGACTTGTTGGTATGCTTGCCGGTGGAATGATCCAGGAAGGTATTACACTGAAATTTGCAGGTGTAACCCTTTATTTCAGCGTTCCGGTAATCATTATTACCATGCTGGTTGTTGGATGCATCATCGGTGCAGTCAACGGTCTTATTGTAACAAAATTAGGTGTAGCACCATTTATCGCTACCCTTGGTACCATGTATATCTGCCGTGGTTTTGCAAACCTTCGTTCCAACGGAGCAACATTCTCCGACATCAAAGGTTATGACGGACTTGGCAACACAGGCTTCAAGATCCTTGGAAGCAATATTGCCGGCATTCCTACTGGTGTTTACATTTTCGCAGTGCTTGCAATTATTTCCGTTATCATCCTGAAGAAGCTTCCATTCGGATGGTATGTACTTGCAGTCGGCGGCAACGAGAAATCTGCTCGTCTTTCCGGTATCAAAGCAGACAAGATCAAAATTATCGTTTACATGATCTCTGGCTTCTGTGCGGCATGGGTTGGTATGATCAACACCGCACAGCTTTCCGCAGCACATCCTGCATCTGGTGATGGCTGGGAAATGAACGCCATCGCAGCTACCGTACTTGGCGGTACTTCCATGAGCGGTGGTTCCGGAACCATTATCGGAACTGTAGTCGGTGCATTTGTTATCGGTGTTATCAATGATGGTATGACAATGTGTGGTGTATCCGAGTTCTGGCAGAAGGTTATCCGTGGTCTGGTTATCATTCTTGCAGTCGTAATCGACCAGACACAGAGAAATCTTCAGGCGAAGATGGCACTTCAGGCAAGAAACGAGAACAAATAATTAAGTAACCAAAATCTTCCTTAATGTTAAAATAATTTGAAAAGTTGAAAAAAATCCGAAAAAGATTTATAGTAATAATCAGAGATGCAGGAGGAATAGCATGAAAAAATCAGGGATTTTAAATGCCCAGCTGATCCGTTGTATCGCAGAGCTGGGACATAAAGATCTGTTTATGATCGGTGATGCAGGAATGCCCATTCCAAAGGGCGTGGAGATTGTAGACCTGGTTGTATGCGGAGGGGTTCCTACCTTTAAACAGGTGATGGATGCAGTGCTGGCGGAGACAGAAGTGGAAGCCTATACCATTGCAAATGAGATTGAGGAAAAAAATCCGGAGCTTCTTGCATATATTCAGCAGAGCCTTCCTGAGGCAGAGGAGAGCAGAATTGACCATGTAGATCTGAAAAAGATGTCTGCACAGTGCAAATTTGCAATCCGTACAGGTGAGTTTACACCTTATCCGAACATAATTTTAAGAGCGGGAGTTGCGTTCCCGGCATAAAATGATCAGAGAAGACGCTGCGAATAACAGGTGATAGCTTGTTTTTGCAGCGTCTTTTTTTCGCAGATGTATGGCATTATTTTACCGACAGAGGAGGAACTAAAATGAAAGTGAGTGTGAGAAAAATCAGTGAGATCACAGGATTTTCTCCGGCAACTGTTTCAAATGCACTAAACTACAAAAAAGGCGTGAATGCTGAGACATCTGCGAAGATTTTTAAAGTGGCGCAGGATCTTGGGTATTTTGAGGAAAATCATATCCGCAAAATAAAATTTGTCATGTTTAAGCGGGATGGTGCTGTGGTTGAGGATTCCCCCTTTTTTATCCAGCTGATTTCCGGGGTGGAACAGGAATGCCGCGCCTGTGGAATGGAAATGCAGATGTGCAATCTGGATAAAAGAGATCCTGGATACCAGGAACAGGCGAAGTGGATCATGAATGACAAGGCGTCGGCTGTGATCCTTCTGGGAACAGAGATGGTGGATGCGGACATTGACCTGATCCGCGGGATGACCTGTCCGTTTATTGTGATTGATTACTGGAAAGAGGATATGAGCTTTGATGCCATGCTGATCAATAATGCAGATTCAGCGCGTATGGCTACAGAGTATCTCATTGCCAATGGGCATAAAGAGATTGGTTATCTGCGGGGAGATTTCAGGATCAAACCTTTCCGGTCTCGTTTTGCAGGATATCAGACAGCGCTGCAAAAGGCGGGACTTCCCCTGAATAAGGACTATATTTTTACAATGGCAACTACCATCGACGGTGCTTACGAGAATATGAAGCGGTATTTATCTGAGAAGGTGAAGCTGCCTACAGCATTCTTCGCAGACAACGATATGATCGCCCTGGGAGCTATGAAGGCCATGGCAGAGTTTGGAATCCGGATCCCGGAGGACATATCTATTGTGGGATTTGACGACCTTACTTTTTCCTCAATTTCGTATCCGCCTCTGACCACACTCCGGGTGCCGAAGCAGGAGATGGGAAGAGCCGTTGTAAGGCGGTTGCGGAATATTCTGAAAGATAATGACGGGATTAAGATCAAGATGCAGATGTGTACGCAGTTTATTGAGAGGGAAAGCGTGAAGAAGATATAGGAGGTACGCAGTTGGGCAAATGATATTCTACGCAGGTCGGTGCAACGCTCCTGAAATGACCTGCTTGGAATATCATTTGCCCAACTGCTGTGTTAGAGCGTGTTTGAAAAAAAGAGACTTGTTTTCCATGGGATAGATAGAAAACAAGTCTCTGCTTTATGTTAACCATTAATTGCCTTCATAATTGCGTCATACAGCTCGTCATAAGTTTCATAAGCCGGGATCTCCGGATATTCAGCCTTGATCGCGTCGGTGCTCTTGAACAGGAATCCTGCTTTACTTGCCTGGATCATGCCAAGGTCGTTGTGGCTGTCACCGCTGGCAATGGTGTCGTAGCCGATGGACTGCAGGGCTTTCACAGTGGTGTATTTGGACTTTTCGCAGCGCATTTTGAAATCAGTAATTTCGCCATTTTCGCCCACTATCAGTGTGTTGCAGAAGATGGTAGGATAGCCCAGCTTTTTCATAAGAGGACCTGCGAACTGGGAAAAGGTGTCACTGAGTATGATAACCTGAGTCTGTGCTCTTAATTTGTCCAGAAATTCCCTGGCGCCTGGAAGCGGGTCGATCTTGGCGATGGTCTCCTGGATTTCTTTCAGACCAAGACCATGCTCTTTCAGAATGTTCAGGCGGTATTTCATTAATTTATCGTAATCAGGCTCGTCTCTTGTGGTTCGTTTCAGCTCCGGAATGCCGGTTTCTTCGGCAAATGCGATCCAGATCTCCGGGACAAGCACACCTTCTAAGTCTAAGCAGACAATTTCCATAATCTCCTCCGTTCTGCAACTGTAAAGATTGCTGCAATTGAATTTTATAGTGTTTTTCAAATCTCAATGTCAGATAAAGGGAAAGCAGTTAGGATGGTTGCTTTCACACACTATCTTATTATAGCGTAAAAAAGCCGGGAACGCTATACCTAAATTGATAATGTGAGAATGGAATGTTCCTTGTGAACTGCGGCTGAAATGTATAATTGTCGGAAATTAGTGGAAAACAGAGAAAAAATGTCTGGTAGAAATTTGTCGCTTATATTGCCGTTTCGTGAAAAATGTGGTATATTATTAATATCTGTAGTAATATTAGACAAAATAAATAGTATAATAATGGCAGGAGTGGTTAAAATGTATAACGAAGAGTACAAGCGCTGGATGGCAGAGGATCTCGAGGATGCAGATCTGAAACCAGAATTATCTAAGATTGAAGGAAACGATGAAGAAATTAAAGATCGTTTTGCAGTAGCTCTGAAATTTGGTACAGCAGGACTCCGTGGAGTTCTTGGAGCAGGTACCAACCGTATGAATATCTATGTAGTGCGTCAGGCTACACAGGGTCTTGCTAACTGGGTGAAGACTCAGGGCGGCACTCAGACCGTTGCAATCAGCTACGACAGCCGTCTGAAGAGTGATATATTTGCGAAAACAGCAGCAGGAGTTCTGGCTGCCAATGACATTAAGGTCAGAATTTATGATGCATTAATGCCTGTACCGGCCCTTTCCTTTGCGACACGCTACTATGAGTGCAACGCGGGTATTATGGTTACCGCATCTCATAACCCTGCTAAATATAATGGATACAAGGCTTACGGTCCGGATGGCTGCCAGATGACAGATGATGCTGCGGCTATCGTTTATGATGAGATCCAGAAGACAGACGTTCTGACTGGTGCGAAATATATGTCCTTTGCAGAGGGCGTTGAGGAAGGTCTGATCCGCTTTGTTGGTGACGACTGCAAACGTGCTCTTTACGATGCAATCGAGTCACGCCAGGTTCGTCCAGGTCTTTGCAAGACAGCAGGACTGAAGCTGGTTTACAGCCCGCTGAATGGTTCCGGACTTGTGCCGGTAACTCAGATCCTGAAGGATATCGGAATCACAGATGTAACAATTGTTCCGGAACAGGAATACCCGAACGGCTATTTTACCACATGCAGCTACCCGAATCCGGAGATTTTCGCAGCTCTGGAGCAGGGACTGAAGCTTGCCAAGGAGACAGGAGCAGATCTTATGCTTGCTACTGACCCGGATGCAGACCGTGTTGGTATTGCCATGAAATGCCCGGACGGTTCCTATGAGCTGGTAAGTGGTAATGAAGTGGGAGTTCTTCTTCTTGACTATATTGCAGCTGGCCGTATCGAGAAAGGCACAATGCCGAAGAACCCGGTTGCAGTGAAATCTATTGTTTCCACACCTCTTGCAGACGCAGTTGCAGAGCACTACGGTGTAGAGCTTAGAAGTGTACTTACCGGATTTAAGTGGATCGGCGACCAGATCGCACAGCTTGAGGCTGCTGGTGAAGTGGACCGTTTCATTTTCGGATTTGAAGAGAGCTATGGATACCTTGCAGGACCGTATGTACGTGATAAGGATGCCATTATCGGATCCATGCTGATCTGCGAGATGGCTGCATACTACAGAAGCATTGGAAGCTCCCTGAAGCAGAGACTTGAGGAGATTTACGCACAGTATGGCCGTTACCTGAACAAGGTTGACAGCTTTGAATTCCCGGGACTCAGCGGAATGGACACTATGGCAGGAATCATGCAGAAATTCCGTGACAACCCGCCGGCAGACATTGCAGGCTACAAGGTAGTGAAGGTTACCGATTATAAGAAGCCTGAGGAGACCGGTCTTCCAGCAGCAAATGTTCTCATTTACAAACTGGAGAATAACGAGACAGTAGTTGTTCGTCCATCCGGAACAGAGCCGAAGATTAAGATTTATTACACTACACTGGGTAAAGATCTTGCAGAGGCAGAAGCTGAGAAAGAGAAACTGGCTAAGGCATTGGAGCCGATGATGGCTTAAGGTTTAAGCGAAGTATATAATCGTATAGTGAATAATCGCCCCTTGCGGAATGATTCTGCAGGGGGCTTTTTGCGCTGTTTGTAAATTTTTTCTTTATTTGAAGTGAAAATCCCCATTAAGTCGTTGATTACAGTAAAGGGCAGACCATATTGTATAATGCTTGAAAAGAAAACGAGGTGACAATTTATGCTGACGCTGTTATTTATCATTTTAATGTTTGGTATATTTGGCAAAATGATCGGACTTGCCTTCCGCGCAACCTGGGGAATTACGAAAATCTTTTTTCGTCTGATATTCCTTCCCCTTGTCCTGATCGGATTAGTTCTGGGAGGTCTGATCTACATAGCACTTCCCCTTCTTGTGATAGTTGGGATTATCATGCTGGTATTGATGTAATATATTGATAGAATAAAAAATAGATGAAAATACAATCGAAAATATGTTCACTTTGCCAGATGACAAAAAGCGACAGATATGGTAGTATAGATACATCAACGAAAGAGAAATACGAAAAACACTTAAGAAATCTGAAATACGAAAGAAAGCAATAAAGCACAAAAGAATCTGAAAATACAAAAGAACTTAGAAGTACGAAAGTTCTGTGTTTCACCAAAGATTTGTAAATTACTAAAGATTCATAAGCCGCTAAAGATCAACCAAAATACCTAAGATCAATAAGAAAACGAAAGATTTTCGAAACACATCCGATAAAATTATAACAAGACACATCAGAAAAAATGGCTGGGAACTAGTTTCCCAGCCATAAATCATAACAATGTCGAATTAATCCCGTTTGAAGAATAATGTTACTGTTAACTGGTAATATTCCGCGAGGTGTTTTTATGAATAAAGTTCACAGAAAACCCGAGAATAATTTATCCTGTTCAGGCTAAATTGGAAATTTATAGCCCTTTGTAATAAAATAATGTATACTGAAAGAACATCATAAACAAAAGTTACAGAGAAAATAAAAGTATTAGGAAGTTATAAAATGAACAGGCAGCAGGCAATGAAGCTTCTTGGCATTACCCAGGAAGATGATGAAAGGGAAATTAAGCGAAAATATCATAAAATGATCAGCCGTTTTCATCCGGACTCATTGAATGAAGTAGGGGAAGCCCATATTCAGCGCGCACAGGAGATAAATGAAGCGTATCGGATACTGAGCCAGAGCGATAGCCGGGAAATGCAGAACGTATATGGAACGGAAGTTTATGGAACAGAGGCTCATGGCGCAGACAATCATAAATCTGGGAAGAGGGAACAGCATCAGGAATGGTCTGGTGAATGGAACGAGGCTGCTTTTATACCAAGGAATATTTATCTGCACTATAGTATGAATCTTTCTGAAGAAGAACGAAAGGAAGCCCAGGGGAAACTGTATTATCAGGCTGCCTGTGGAAAATATATGTGGGATCCGGAGGAAGAGGATTTCGCGCTTTTTCTTACCAGTATTCGTCATGCAGCCGCAGCCCTCCTTGAGAGAACGGAGAATGCCGTAAACGCAGAAGACTTATCTTCTGTACCAGATTTGAAAGAATACCGTTTCCGCATCCAGGCGAAGCTGTTTGAATATCTTTCTATGCAATATGTGAACCCATTGCTGGTTCTGGATTCCCTGATGAAACCAGAGAGCACAGATAGAAAAGGTCAGAGAATTTATCGGGTTAAAGCATTTCTGGCGGCAGAAGCCGCATCCCCGGAAGGCAGGCTTATAGCAAGTTTGCAGTCTGGCGAATATCTGTTTCCAAAAGCTTTCCATGGGAATCAGATTCAGCTTATGAATAAAGACAAACAGGTATTGGGGTATCTTCATATGGAAGAGGACCGGCTGTATTTTTGCATTATTCCTCTTCTGAAGAGGCATGCAGCGCAGGTGAAATTTCTGGTGCAGGAAGAAGGCGGTGGAACAAATGAAAAAAATGAAGGAATTAATAATACGACGAATAGTAGTAACTTTAGAAATAGCGGCAGAGGAATAAAGCGTGGAAACAATAAGCTGAAAGTTAATATAGATTTCTATTTTCGTTTAGAGGATGAGAACTATACGTATAATAGTTCAGAGCTTAATTTGAAAATTGCAGAAATATTGAATGGATATGAGAAGTATTTGCGAAAATATGATCCGGAACAGGACCAGTTTTGTGATCTGTTTGCCCGCCTGTCCCGCTCGAATTTTCGCAGTCGTTTTCGTCTGAAGGATAAGGATATACAGTATATCCGGGAGAAAGGAATGGATACCATCCGCAGTCATGCCTCAGATTTTGTGCGAACACGTCTGGCTCCGGCTCAGATTCCCAATGATGGCAAACAGACTCCAATGCGCGGGCACCCTGTATTCCTGGCTCAGCATGCTACTGGCTGCTGCTGTCGGGGATGCTTGTATAAGTGGCATAGAATTCCAGCAGGAGTGCGGCTCACAGAAGAGCAGCAGGAATACATAGTAGATGTGTTGATGGCATGGATTGAGAGAGAATATAACAGAAATGCATAGGGCTATGAAGTTGGTTTTATATATACAATCGGTAATAGTAAGGTATATGAAATATATAGTTTAACTGGAATTTTGAGAAGATAAGAATGGGGAACGGTTTATGAGAATATTTCACTTATCAGATTTACACATTGGCTTGAAATTAATCAATCGTGATCTCAGAGAAGATCAGGAATATATACTGGATCAAATAATTCAGAAGGCCGCAGAGAAAGTGCCTGATGCGATCGTGATCGCAGGGGACATCTATGACAAAGCAGTTCCGTCTGCAGAAGCAGTGGAGGTGTTTGATCATTTTATCGGAAAGCTGCGAAATGCAGTTCCGGATTCTGTAATTATGATGATCAGTGGAAATCACGACAGTGCACCTCGTGTGAACTGTTTTCGGAGTGTGCTTGACCGTCAGAAAATTTATATGATCGGAATACCGCCTCAGACAGAAGAAGATCATATTGAGAAAGTGGTACTCCAGGATGAATATGGTCCGGTGAATTTTTATTTGCTTCCCTTTGTGAAGCCTTCCATGGTGAAGCTGATCACTGGCACAGACGAGAATGGAAATAATCTTTCTTACAATGATACGATTCACAGACTGATAGAACGTGAACAGGTCAACATAGACCAGAGAAACGTTCTGGTCAGCCATCAATTCTATCTGCCCATGGGGGAGAATGCAGAAGAAATTGAACGAATGGACTCTGAGATCCGGACAGTAGGAAATATTGACCAGGTGTCAGCCGATATTCTGCAGAAATTTGACTATGCGGCACTGGGACATATTCATAAGCCAATGAAAGCAGGCGGCGAGTTTTATCGCTATTGTGGAACGCCGCTGGCATGCTCTGTAAGTGAAGCAGGTCAGAATAAAGGAATTATAATGGTTGACATAAAACAAAAGGGCGAAATCACTACAGAAGTAATTCCACTGGAACCGCTGCGCCAGATAAAGGTGATTAAGGGAGATTTAGAGAGTGTTCTGGCACAGCGCTGTAAAGATTATGTGACAGTAATTCTTACGGATAAGGTGGATCTGGACGTAATTGATATGCAGGATCGTCTGCGCCTGGCTTTTCCAGGGCTTTTAGAGATACGCCGTGAGACTGTGCGGCAGGCTGATTATACCAGACATGCAGACAGTGAGCGTGAATTGAATCCATTTGAACTTTGCTGCCAGTTCCTCGGAAATGCAGATGCGGAAGAGCAGGAAATTCTTCAGGAGGTTATCAATATAGTACAGGAGGTGGCGAAATGAGACCTGTGAAACTTATCATGCAGGCGTTTGGTTCCTACGGAAAACTGACACAGATCGATTTTCAGGAGCCGAATCAGAATCTGTTTCTTGTGACCGGAGACACCGGAGCAGGAAAAACAACTATATTTGATGCCCTTGTATTTGCTCTTTACGGTGAAGCCAGCTCCAGTACAAACAAGAAAGATGGTGTTGTACTGCAAAGCCAGTATGCAGAGTTGAACGTTGAACCATTTGTAGAGCTTGTTTTTTCCGAAGGGACAGGAGAAAATAGCCTGCTGTATACTGTCCGCCGTGTTCCCAGACATCTGAAGCTTCTGACAAGAGGGGCGGGGAAAAATACAGGAAGTCGTGAAGTACCGGGGTCTGTCAGCCTGATCATGCCAGATGGTACCGAATATCCACAGAAGGAAGCTGACAGCAAGCTGGGGGAGATCCTCGGTCTTACCAAAAGCCAGTTTATGCAGGTTGCCATGATCGCTCAGGGAGAATTTATGGAGCTTCTTCGTGCAAAATCTGATGATAAGAAAGTCATCTTCCGGAAGCTGTTTAACACTGAATTATACCAGAATATTGTGGACGAGCTGATGAATCGCAAGCGTTCCCTGGAAAAAGAGATTGCCCAGATCAAAACTGCATGTCAGACTGAAGCTGCTCATGTGGTAATTCCCCAGGAATATGACCAGTGGCAGGAAATAGAAGGGCTAAAAAAGCAGGTTTTGAATGGGGAAATTGTAGTGATGGATTGCTTTATGGATCATCTGGGCGAGTTATGCAGAACACTGGAGAAAAGTGTGAATTTTACCTCGAAAGAATTACAATCCGCATCAAAACTCCGCGACGAAAAAAGGGATATCTACAACAGTTCCATTCAGCTGACGAATTTATATGCGCAGCTGGAAAGCGCTGAGGTTCAGCTTTCTGAATGTGGGAAAGTGGAAGCACAAATAGGGGAAAAGACCATTCTGTCAGAGAAAATTAAGAAAGCATACGAAATAAAAGGCGAATACGCACGCTGTCAGGATGCCTTGCGTAATATGCAGACATGTGAGAGTGCCTTAAAGGAGCAGCAGGAACGAGCTCCTTTATTAAAAGAACAGTCACAATCTGTCATTCAGACAGCGAAGGCGGTGAAAGAAACGGCAGAGAAAGAGCTTAAGGCGTACACCACTATTTATGAGCGCGTGAATAAAGAAGTGAAGCTCCTTAAGCAGATTAAGGAAGCAGAAAAAAGTGTAAAGACCAGCCAGCAAAATCTGACCGCAGCGCAGGCCGCAGACCGCAAAGCCAGAGAAGATCTGGAGAAAATGGAGAAGCAGGAAGCGGACTGGAGGGCTCAGTCAGAGAAGCTGACCGACACTAATGAGAAAATTGCTGTCTGGAAAGGGAAAAATCAGGAACTGGAAGTACTTGGCATTGAAGTACAAGAAACGGAAGATCTTCTTAAAGGTGTAGAAACACAGAAAAAACTGGCGAAGAAAGCACGAGAGACATACCAGAAGAATAGAACCAGATATGACGCAAAGAGTCAGGAATATGAGTCTATGCGGAGAATTTTTCTGGATGAGCAGGCTGGTTTTCTGGCGCGCGAGCTTCAGCCAGGGAAACCATGTCCTGTATGCGGTGCAATAGAACATCCGAATCCATGCATAGCTTCTACCCTTCATAGAGATCTCACCCGTGAGCAATTGGAACTGGCAGAAAAAGAAGTTTCTGAGCTTCGAAACCGACAGGAACAGTCTGCCGGTGAAGCAAGGTCAGCTGTGGATATAGTTGCAGAAAAAGAACGACTTTTGGAAGAGACAGGAAGGAAGCTGTGCACGCGTATTTTAAATGATCATGAGCAGTTCCCGGAAGCAGGAATGCTGGAAGTATTTGATTCTTTGGGAGACAATATAAAAAATTTCCAGGAGAGCAGAAATTCAGAAGTCCCTGGTGCAGCCCAGGATCAGATGGCGGATAAAGAGTGTAATTGGAATGCCTTGCTGAAGCAGATACAGACACTTCTTGGAACCTGGAAAACTTTATTACAGGAAGAGGGTACAAGACTTAATACAGCCCAGAAAACATTGCGTAATCTTCAGGATGCTCTGGGACAGGTAGAAGAGCGGAAGAAATCAGGAAAAACTGCCGTAGAGGAATGCGGACAAAAGCTGACTGCGGCAGCAGCGTCAGCCAAGAGTGCAGAAGCTCTTCTGAAGCAGTTGAATGATTCCCGGGAATATCCATCAGAAGAGGCGGCTATGACAGAGTTTAACCAGGCAAAAGGAAAATGGAAAGCTGCAGAAGCTGCTTCCAAGGAAGCTGAAAAGAAAGAAAAAGCGTCTTCTGAAGAGCTGGTTAACTGTACCAGCTTGATTAAACGATTTGAAGGGGAACTTCCAGATCATCAGAAGCTTTACCAGGAGCGGCAGGCCTTTTATCAGACTCTGATGAATGAGAAAAATATGACAGAGGCAGAATGGGCGGACATAGCAGAGAACTATACCCGTGAAACAGCGGAGCTTTTGCAAAAAGAAGCAGACAGCTGGCAGCGAAAAAAACTAGCCGCACAGACCACTGCAGAAACAGCTGGAAAAGCCATAGATGGCAGGAGCAAGCCGGATATGGAAGCTGCCAAGTCCCAGATGGAGGAAGCTGAGAAAGTACGGCTTCAGACTCAGACGAAACTGGAACTTTATAAAGAACAGTATAAAGCTGATAAAGAGGCATATGATATTCTTAGCCCTCAGATGGAGAAGCGAGGTAAGATTATTGAAAAGCATACCAAGCTGGAAACTCTTTATAAGCTGTTGTCTGGAAATATGTCCGGAAACCGTATGGATCTTGAAACCTATGTGCAGAGATATTACCTGGAGAAGATTCTTTATGCGGCCAATCGCCGCTTTGCGAATATGTCTGCCGGACAGTTTGAACTTCGTATGGTAGACGAGGAGAATGCGGGGAAAGGCAAGAATCGTGGTCTGGATCTTATGGTATATTCTAATGTTACCGGCAAAGAGCGTGAAGTCCGTACCCTTTCCGGAGGAGAATCCTTTATGGCAGCCCTGGCATTGGCACTTGGAATGGCAGATCAGATCCAGGAGAGCTCTGCAGCGATACATCTTGATGTAATGTTTGTGGATGAAGGCTTCGGTTCCCTTGATGAGCATTCCAGAGAACAGGCGGTAAAGGTTCTTCAGGAACTGGCGGGAGGAAGCAAGCTGATTGGAATTATTTCTCATGTGACCGAGCTGAAGCAGGAGATTGAAGATCAGCTGATCGTCAGCAAAGACGAGAAGGGAAGTCATGTGAAGTGGCAGATAAGCTAGTACATCGAATATTAAGTAACTGCCATATTGACTTGTCTGATTTTTCATCTGCTGCGTTGTCGTCGGTCGCCGTAGCCACCGCTACGCCTCCTTCTTCCGCCTTGCATATGAAGAAATCATCCTGCGTCAATGTAGTAGATACTTGGTTGAATAAAGAATATCGGGAAGCAATTAAGCTTCCCGACAAATAAAAAGTTCTATAGATTTTTTGTAAAATTAATAAACTCTTCCGACTCACCGTAATCATGAATCCGACAGTTTGCCAGACGCTGTATTTCCTCTTGATTTTCTTCATGAGAGTCGTACACAGCAGTGGTATAGAAGCCATCTTTCTTAGCTGTAGTAAGGGCATGAAGAGAATCTTCAAAGACCATGGTATTGGTTCGGTCAGTGCCAAGAAAGTTCAAGGCTTCCCGATAAATGGTTGGTTCGTCCTTTCCGGCACCCACAGAGGAGCAGGTAAAGATTTCGCTGAAATAATCAAGCACTCCGCAACGTGCCAGGGCAGCTTCCACGAGGGAGCGCTCTGTAGCAGTGGCAATACACATTTTGACTCCGGTCTCATGAAGCTGAGCCAGAAATTCTTTCAGATGAGGCTTCAGCTGAGCTTCATAGCGGTAGAAATCATCTACAATTGCTACAGCACTCTTGATCAATTCATCTTGGGTCTGTTTTACACCATAGTGCTCAATAAAATAGTCAGCTGCCTGGTGGAGACTCATAGTGGCGATTGCTTCATCCAGATCCGGTTCAGGTTCAATTCCCTGGTTTCGCAGGTAATTTTCGCCTACATGATCCCAGGCTGACATAGAATCCAGAATCGTACCATCCAGATCCCAGATGGCACCCCTTAACATGAAATTCCTTTCCTGGAAGATGCATTGTCTTTGGAAATACAAGTAGAATCTTTCATTTTGAGAGTAAGCTCTTTAAGCTCTCTGGTTGCTTTTGTAATATCTTCAGCTGCAAAGATGGCACTTACAACTGCAATTCCGCAGATACCGCTTCCAGCCAGCTCCATTACATTGTCATGTGTAATTCCACCGATAGCAATAACGGGAATATTTACAGCCTCACATATTTGTTTTATAGTTTCATGGCTGATATTGCCGGCATCTTTTTTGGTTCCGGTTTGGAATGCGGCACCTACTCCCAGATAATCTGCGCCATTTTTTTCAGCAAGAACAGCCTCTTCAACTGTATGCGCAGAAACGCCGATGATTTTGTCAGAACCGAGGATGGCTCTGGCATTACCAGCAGCCATATCCTCCTGCCCTACATGAACGCCATCGGCATTGATTTCTTTTGCAATTTCTACATTGTCATTGATTACGAATGGTACATGATAGCGCGCACATAACTCTTTGATTTCCGCAGCTTCTTTGCGAAAACTATCTGTATCCAGAGTTTTTTCGCGTAGCTGAATGAAGGTAGCCCCACCTTTTAAGGCTTCTTCGACCTGGTCATATAAAGTTCTGCCATTTAACCAGCTGCGGTCAGTAACGGCATAAAGTAAAAGCTCTTTTTTATTGCAGTTCATTGGTAAAACCTGCCTTTCACATGTAACTTGTGCGTCAAACACACTCTAATACATTATATAAAGCTGAATCTGGAAAGTAAAGGTAATTATTAAGCTAGAGCCTGTTTGAAAAATCATTCCCGCAATCTGCATGCCCCACTTTGCGGGAGATTTTGCCCGAATTCGGTTGCCGTAGCCCGCTACGGCGCCCTCATCCGGACAAAATCTCCCACAAACTGTGACGCACATCTTGCAGAAAGCCTTTTTCAAACACGCTCTAGAGCGTGTTTCTGCGAAGATCGAGAATCGTAACCCATAATGTTTGTTACATGAACAGGAACCTGTACATTGAAAAACGAAAAGTGATATGTTAGACTAATATTAAAATTGTGTTTTTGTCGGTTCGCAAAAAAGAGAGGCAGGTTTGATTATGGATCAATTTGAGCAGATGAAGGTGACACGGCAGGCGATGAATGGCAAGATGTGTCTGATGTTTGGTGGTATTTTCCTGATGTTTTCAGCCATTACCTCCACGATCATGTATGGAATCAATTTCTTTATGACAGCTCTGGAAGCAGACAAGGGAACTGCAGAGTATGTAGAACTTCTTGAGAATGCCGGAGTGGGAAGTGGACTTCTGAAAGGGATTGGTATTTGTTTTATTGCAGTAGGAATCTGGGAAGCTGTAGTTGGATTTCTATCTGTAAGGAACTCCAACAGAGTAGATAAGAGCAGATTTTCTGTAAAACTGGCCATATCTCTTCTTATAACTGAGATTGTCATGCAGGTAATTCTGTTTTTTACCGGATTGATGAATCTGGGGCTTCTTTTTACAGCCATTGTGCTTCCGCTGTTTTTACTTTGGGGAGCCACCCGTTTAGGCAAAGTTGCCAAGGCTGATCCGGAACGCAAATTTGCAGTAGACCCAGCCAGGAAGAAAACCTCCCAGCAATCTCAACCGGCCGCCCCGAAGAAGAGCATTCGTGAGAGAGCCGCTATGCAGGCGCGAGAAGATGCAGTGGTACCAGAGAAACAAGATACTGTAGATGAGGAAAATGTTGCAGATTCAGAAGAGTCAAATTAGAAACTCAAAGTATGAATATAAGCATCATTGGAAAATGCAGTGGGAAAATTGTTAAAGATATATAACCTGTGAAATTGTATGAGCTGTAGTTAGTCGTTGTTGCCGATAATATGATTTGCATGTAGCTATTAAGGTATAAGAATTAGAGACTGTTTATGATTCAACACTGGATAAAGGAAAGAGAACCACAGTATATGGACATGAAAGAAATCATCACAGAAGCAGCCCGTAAGCTGGTTCTGGAGAAAAAAGTAAAGAAGCTTACAGTAAAGGATATTGTGGAAGAGTGCCAGATCACCAGGCAGGCATTTTACTACCATTTCGAAGGAATACCGGATATGATTCAGTGGAGCATAAAGCAGGGAACCAGGCGGCTGCTGGAGGCGTGCAAAGAGCAGGGTGGCGCAGAAGCAGCGCTGAAGTATCTGTTTGTTTTTGCCATCAATGCTATACCCGAAGTGCGAAAAGGAATAGAAAGTAATTATGGAAAAGAACTGGAACAAACCCTTATGCAAGGAACCTGCGAGTTGTTTGAGAGCATTGTGGAGGAAGAAAATCTGTACCAGAATTATAGCCGCCAGGAGTTGAAGCTGATCCTCCGTTACCACAGCTATGCTATCTTTGGTATTTTCCAGGACTGGACACCGGAGGATACGAAGAATCTGGATATGATCGTACACGAAGTCTATTTGATTATGATGGGAAAGAATGCTACAGAAGATGTCTTTCTGTGCTGAAAAATGCTCCTGTTTATTCGTGACAGTTTTATTCCTGTGTTTATTGACCTTGAAGCAGTTTTGAAAGTGAAATTGACGGAGGTGGAGACCGACTGGGAATAGAATCCAGAGGCCGGATGCAAATACATGGAGGGAACTAAATAAGAGATCAAACGGGCAAGGTGTATCTTTACACTTTGCCCGTTTTGTCTATACACGGTGAAATTTTTGGCTATCGACACTTTCTTCTGCTTGTACTAGAATAAAATCATCAGGATTACGGAGTGCGATTGTGACGCACGTTTTGCAGAAAGCCTTTTTCAAACATGCGCTAGAGCCTGTTTGAGAAAGAACGGAAATGATAACGTAATCCGCAAGGAGAGGAGGAAACCATATATGGCACATGAAATTTTATCCGTAAAAATGTACGAGCTGGATAAAAAACTGGAACAGACCCACAGTCGGATTCAGCTGGCGGAGAGTATGGATACGGAAAGACTCCACCAACAGATCCAGAATCTTCGACAGGAATGTCAGGAAAGCCGTATCACTTTGGAAAACAGACTTCGCCATTCTAAGACAGACTGTGTAATGAAGCTGGCAGGCGTCTACGACCAGGTGGAGGCAGCAGTTGGAAAAGTGCTGGAGGCAGAAAACATAAATTTGAAAAATAAGGAGCCAATATTTGGAAATGTGCTCTCGGGAACGGAGGAGAAAATCCTCACCGCAGAATACGCCCTTGATTTTGCAATGCAGGCAGTAAACCGGGCACTTCTGGTATCGCTGGAGGCTATTGAAGCCCAGCGCCTGGAAGAGAAGAAAGAGGCAGAAGAGTGAGTAGACACTATTAGTTTACATAAGAAAGGACTACAACCATGAAAGAAGTAAAAACCCCAAAAAAGCCGTTGATCTACTATTACGGCATTGTGCTTCTGGTGCTGATCGTCTTTAATCTGGTGGTTTCCCCAATCTTGATGGAGCATCAGGTAGAAGAAACCGATTACGGTACCTTCATGAGCATGATCAATGACAAAAACATCGGTAAAGTAGAAGTGGAAGATAACCAGATCGTCTTTACCGACAAGAACAATGAAAAAATTTACAAAACCGGTCTTATGAATGACCCGGATCTCACTGACCGCCTGTATGAGTGCGGTGCCACCTTTACTAAGGACATCGACCAGCAGACCTCCCCGATTCTCAGCTTCCTGGTAACCGGACTACTGCCGCTGATCATTTTCATAGTTCTTGGAAATTATATGGCGAAGAAGCTGATGGAACAGGCTGGAGGCAAAAACTCCATGGCATTTGGCATGGGAAAAAGCAATGCCAAGGTTTACGTTCAGTCCAGTGAAGGAATCCGTTTCTCAGATGTAGCCGGAGAGGATGAAGCCAAGGAAAACCTTGCAGAGATTGTAGATTACCTTCATAACCCAAAGAAATACACAGACGTGGGAGCCTCCATGCCGAAAGGCGTTCTCCTTGTAGGCCCTCCAGGTACCGGTAAAACAATGCTTGCCAAAGCCGTTGCCGGAGAAGCGAATGTCCCATTCTTTTCCATGTCCGGCTCTGAATTCGTAGAAATGTTTGTAGGTATGGGTGCCTCCAAAGTTCGTGATCTTTTTAAGCAGGCGAAAGAGAAAGCCCCATGTATCGTATTCATTGATGAGATCGATGCCATCGGTAAAAAACGTGATGGCCAGGTAGGGGGCAACGATGAGCGTGAGCAGACACTGAACCAGCTGCTTACAGAGATGGATGGTTTCGAAGGCAACAATGGGGTTATCATTCTGGCAGCTACCAACCGCCCGGAATCCCTTGACCCGGCACTTACCCGTCCAGGACGTTTCGACCGCCGCGTACCAGTTGAGCTTCCCGATCTTGCAGGACGTGAAGCAATTTTGAAGGTTCATGCAAGAAAAATCAAAGCATCCGATGACGTGGATTTCCACACTATCGCACGTATGGCATCTGGTGCATCCGGAGCCGAGCTGGCAAATATTGTAAACGAAGCAGCACTTCGTGCAGTCCGTGACGGACGTACAATCGTTACAGAAGCAGACCTGGAAGAGAGCATTGAAGTGGTAATTGCTGGCTACCAGAAGAAAAACGCAGTTCTCTCTGACCAGGAGAAAAAAGTGGTTTCCTATCACGAAATCGGACATGCCCTGGTGGCAGCCCTTCAGAACCATTCCGCTCCTGTTCAGAAGATTACTATTATTCCGCGTACTTCTGGTGCACTCGGCTATACCATGCAGGTAGAAACTGGTGACAAGTATCTGATGACAAAGAAAGAACTGGAAAATAAGATTGCAACCTTCACTGGCGGACGTGCTGCAGAAGAAATCGTGTTTGGCGAGATTACCACAGGCGCTTCCAACGATATCGAGCAGGCAACCAAGATTGCCAGAGCTATGATCACTCGCTACGGAATGACCGACGAGTTCGATATGGTGGCTATGGAAACCGTTTCCAACCAGTACCTTGGCGGCGATGCATCCCTTTCCTGCTCTGCAGATACCCAGAAGGAAATCGATGAGAAGGTCGTAGAATTAGTAAAGCGAGAACATGAAAAAGCCAAAAAGATCCTGACAGACAACCGTAAAAAACTGGATGAACTGGCTATGTTCCTTTATGAAAAAGAAACGATAACTGGCGAAGAGTTTATGAAAATTTTAAATAACAAAGAGGAGAGTGAGGAAAAATGAGAAGACGTTCACGTTATGGCTGGCTGGAACTCATTGAGGGAATCCTGCTGATCCTTCTTGGGATTTATACGTTGTGTAATCCGGGCGGCATGCTCCGCGGAATTACCTTTGCGTATGGTTTTCTTGCTGTCATCACCGGAATTTCAGATATTGTATTTTATGCAAAAACAGAGCGCTATATCGGCTTCGGACCTACCATTGCTCTGGTGACTGGAATTTTAAGTCTCCTTGCCGGACTAATGCTTCTGATGTACCCAAATGCCGGAGAGCTGATTATGACCCTGCTTCTCCCAATCTGGTTCATCGCTCATTCTGTTTCCAGATTGACCCACATCCCTCTGGTCCGTCTGGCAGGAAAATTTTACTATTACTTTACCTTGATTGTAAATATCCTTGGAATCATCCTTGGTTGTCTGATGATCATCTGGCCGTGGGTAGCGTTGTTTTCAACGGGCTTTATTATTGGCGGTTATCTGATCCTTCTTGGAATCGACTGCGTGGTGATGGCCTGCAGTGACATGGATGCCGGGTGGATGTAGAAACAGGATGTATTTACCGGTTGACACAAGAAACTACGAGGTGATAAAATCAAGATGAAATAAAAAACTGCAGCTCGCAATAAAGGAGATTTACATATATGGCAACACTTAAGGATGTGGCGAAGGCCTCAGGCCTAACGGTAGGAACAGTTTCCAGAGTCCTGAATAACAGAGGATATATCAGTGATAAGACCCGTGAGAAAGTATATCAGGTGATGAAAGAGCTGAATTATCAGCCTAATGAGACAGCTCGCGCACTGTCAAAGCAGAAGAGTAATACGATAGGAGTTATTTTGCCGAATATTGAACATCCTTATTTTGCCAAGGTACTAAGCCGTTTGGAGCGAGAGGCTGCGAAGCAGGGATATCGTATCATGCTTTTTGTTTCCAGGTATAAAGAAGAACGTGAGGAACAGTGTATTGAGATGTGCAAGAGCGAAAGAGTGACCGGCGTTGTTCTTTGCAGTGGAAGTTTTGAAACTGAGAAATTTGAAGATCTTGATTTCCCGTTGATCACATTGGAACGTTCTATGGATGAAGGGACATCCGGGATTGAATGTGATAACTATCAGGGCGGTGTGCTGGCAACGGAGCTTCTGATTGAGAAAGGCTGCAGGAAGCTGATGTTTATCGGCGGAGTAAGTGCAGGGGTTGACATTCATATGCCAGGAGATCTCCGCGAGGTTGCATTTCGTGATATCTGTAAGAATCGAAATGAAGAAAATGTGGTTATGGTAACGGATAACCGTCTTTTTGATTCTCTGGAATATTATGAATATGTAAGACAGGCACTGGTGGATAATCCTGATGTGGACGGTGTATTTGCCAGTTCAGATGTTATTGGTGCCTATGTACTGCAGGCATGCGCAGATCTGGGAATCAAGGTTCCGGAGCAACTGAAGATCGTAGGTTTTGATGATGTGAATATTGCCCAGTTTACAAGTCCGGGACTTACGACAATTCATCAGCCTGTGGAACAGATGGCAGAATTGGCAGTAGCAGCTATTGCGCAGATTGATGAGGGGAAAGTTGTACCTACTAAGACAGTATTTCCGGTTACACTGGTTGAGCGAGGGACGACTTGAACGCAGATAAGCATTTCCCCGCTTCAAGTGCGCGGAGCACTAAGCGGCGAGTGAGGGGGGATGCTTCTGTCAGTGGGAGCCTTCAGCTCCCACTGACAGATCGCGAAGCGACTGCGTTCATGAGCAAGCAGCGAAGCGGATTGCGAATGTCCGCTTTACTGAATTGTTAATATTTTTTTATCTTCGAAAAATTTTCCAGTCAGTTGTCATATTGTGTATTCTGGGGTGTTTTTGAAACATTTCAGAATACAATATGACAGCTGATTTTTTGTATAGCAGGAAATTACGCTGTAATATTTCTGCTATACAAAAAAAACGCTTCGCGCGGAATTGATCAGATGCATAAGGAATATGACATACGGTTGTGATAAAAAATGAAGCAATTTTCGTAAAAAAACAAGAAAAATAAAATAAATGAACTACAGACACGAAAAAAGCATGTAAAAATGCACAAAACATAAAGAGCTAAATAGTATAAATGTAACAAAGTGATGTGAAATGGACAAAAATATATGACAACCGCTTGACATATTTGAGACGCAATGCTATCATACAATCATCAAGAAAACGTCTCAACAAGAACGTAAAAAACAGGAGGAAGCAAAAATGAAAAAACGTATTTCAATGGCAATTGCAGTTGCAACTGCAGCAGCAACAATGGCAAGTGTATCTGTACCGGTTATGGCAGACGATGTGAACATCACAATTTTTAACTCCAAGATGGAGGTTCAGAGCCAGTTCGAAGAATTAGCTGCTCAGTATGCAGAAGAGACCGGCGTTGGCGTAGAGGTTTATTACAATAGTGATACAGTATCTGCTCATCTGGCTACCAGATATTCTGCGAATGATCCATATACAATCGCTATGGTAGACCCGAAAGATATCTATTCACTTGCAGCAGACCATGCAATTGATTTAAGCGATCAGAGCTGGGTTAATGAGACTGATTACGCAATCGGAGTTGACGGACAGATCAATGGTTTCCCGACCTGCCTTGAAGCACGCGGTGTTATTTACAATGCAGATGCAATCGAAGCAATCACAGGCGAGACCTTCAATCCGGATGATTACAAGACACTTGATTCTTTTAAAGAGCTTCTTGAGAAACTGAAAGAAGGTGGAATGGAAACACCTACCGGTATCATGAAAGAGGACTGGTCCCTTGCAGCTCACTTCCTTGCTGAGGTTTACGAGCAGCAGCCAGATGTAGAAGCATTTGTTTCCTCTCTTTATGAAGGAACAGCAGACCTTGCAAACAATGAGAAATTCAATTCTCTTATGGACTTCTTCGATGTAATGATGGAGAATAACTACGCAAAAGATTCTGCAATCGCTGCAGAGCGTGAGACAACCGAGATGATGCTTGCTGAAGGACAGATCGCATTCATGTTCGGAGGAAACTGGGACTGGTCTGTAATCAATGCATATGATTATACAGAGAATATGGGAATGATGCCGGTACCGCAGAACACAGATGACGGATCCAATGAGAAGCTTGTTGGTGGAGGTTCCAAATTCATGATGATCGATTCCTCTGATGCAACAAGTGATGAGCAGCGTCAGGCAGCTAAGGACTTCCTTACATGGCTTGCTGATTCCGATGAAGGACAGAGCTTCATTGCTGAGACATGTGCACTTGTACCTGCATTCTCTAACAATGAAAAAGAAGTATCCGATCCACTTGGAAAATCTGTTAAGAAATATGCAGATGAAGGCTCTCTGATTGATAACTACAATTACCTTCCGGATGATCATCTTTCCATTTGTGGTGCAACCTTCCAGAAATATCTCGCAGGACAGATTGACAGAGCTGAGTTTGCAGCAGAGATTGAAGACTACTGGAAGAACACAACTCCTGTAGAGCACTAAGAATTATCCTTTGGTAACAACTTATTAATTTAACAAACATACTGTAGTTTTATAGAAATTTGCCACCCCTCAAGAGGCTGCACGCCTGTGCCATGCGGCGTGCGGCCTCTTTCCCTCACAAAAAGAAAAGTACTGGATTATAGATTTTCGGAGGCAGCGGGAAAAGGGTGGAGACAAAAAAGAAAAGGGAAAGGGGATCGTGATTATGGAACAAAACACCATGAAATATAAAGTAAAACAGTACTTGATGTTCGCTGGCGTTTCCACTGTCCTGTTTAGTGCAGTTGTAATCCTTCCATTTATCTACGGATTATATCTTACATTTACAAGCTGGGACGGTGTTTCAAAAGACAAACCATTTGTTGGACTGGCAAACTACATTGCTACATTCCAGGATGCAGCTTACTGGCAGGCACTTGGACGTACCTTGATTTATTCTGTTATCGCTGTAATTTTGGTAAACGTGGTAGCATTTTTCCTTGCATACCTTCTTACCAGCGGAATTAAAGGTCAGAACTTCTTCCGTGCAGGCTTCTTTGTTCCGAACCTGATCGGTGGTATCGTACTTGGTTATGTATGGAAATTCGTATTTAACCGTGCATTTGTATCACTTGGAAAATCTCTTTCTGTAGGTGCTCTTTCCACCTCCTGGCTGGCAACCACCAACGGTGCAATGGCATGTCTGATCATCGTATCTGTGTGGCAGTACGCAGGATATATGATGCTGATCTATGTAGCCGGATTTATGAGCGTATCCAAGAGCCTTATGGAAGCAGCCCAGATCGACGGCTGCACCAAGACACAGGCAACCATTAACGTAACGATCCCACTTATGAGATCTTCTTTTGTACAGTGTCTTTTCTTAACGATCACAAGATGCTTTATGGTATATGATGTAAACCTTTCCCTGACAAAAGGTGAGCCATTTAACTCTTCTGTAATGGCAGCTATGCACGTATACAATCAGGCATTTACTTACAAAAATTACGGTACCGGCCAGGCAGAGGCATTAATTCTGTTTGTTGTCTGCGCAATCGTAGGAGTTACTCAGGTTTACATTGGTAAGAAAGGGGAGGTGGCAGCATGATGGATGAAAACAAAAAAGCAGCTCAGAAGAAAAAAGTCAGCCATTTTATTACAATAGCAGTGCTGGTTATCCTGTTTCTGGCATTTATCTTCCCGTTTATCATGGTAATTTTCAATGCGTTTAAGACAAAAGGTGATATCACGGCAGATCCGCTGGCACTGGTTGGCTCTCACGGCTTTATTCTGACTAACTTTACAGATGCCATGAAAAAGATGAACTTTGCAACATCTTTTACAAACTCTCTTTTGATTACTACAGTTTCTACGATCCTTACAATTATGCTTTCTGCAATGACAGCGTTTGTAATTGTTCGTAATAAATGGAAAGCATGCGGTATTCTGTTTTCCCTGATGATTGCATCTATGGTTATTCCGTTCCAGGTACTTATGATCCCGCTGGTTTCTCTTTACGGTGGTATCTTTGGAGTACTGAACAGCCGTATTACTCTGATCCTTATGCATGTGGGATTTTCCCTTTCCATGGCAACATTCATGTTCCACGGTGCAATTCACACCAGCGTTCCGATGGAACTGGAAGAAGCAGCATTTATTGATGGATGTACCAGATGGCAGACATACTGGAAAATTGTATTTCCGCTTCTGAAACCAACCATCGCAACAGTTGCGATTATTGATGCAATGGCATTCTGGAATGATTACCTTCTTCCAAGCCTTGTTCTCGGACGTAAAGAACTGTATACTCTTCCGATTGCAACACAGGCATTCTATGGTACTTATTCAACAGACCTCGGACTGGTAATGGCCGCCCTCCTTCTGGCTATGCTCCCGATCCTGGTTCTGTATCTGTTCCTGCAGCGTTACATCGTTGAAGGTGTTACCTCCGGAGCAGTAAAAGGCTAAAACCAAAATGGGGTCCAAAGATAGTGATATTTTTGGGCTCCATAAGTGCTATCTTGAAATGTGTTTTGAATAATAAATAACAACAGGAGATATGATTATGATAAGTCAGACTTTAAGAGATGCCAGAAGATACGAAGATGCAATGGCTCAGAATATTACACCTTTGGAGAGACCGGAATTTCATTTATCTCCAAAAGTTGGATGGATGAATGACCCCAATGGTTTTTCTTATTACAAAGACAAATTTCATTTATTTTACCAGTATTATCCATATGATTCCCAGTGGGGACCAATGCACTGGGGACATGCGGTAAGTGATGACCTTCTTCACTGGGAATACCTTCCGGCAGCCATTGCCCCGGACATGCCATATGATTATGTGGGATGTTTTTCAGGAAGTGCCATTACGCTTCCAGATGGAAAACAGCTTTTCATGTACACCAGTGTGCGAAAAGAAGCACAGCCGGATGGAGGTGTCCGCGACATACAGACACAAAGCCTTGCAGTTGGTGATGGAATGGACTATGAAAAGGATGTACGCAATCCGATTCTTACGGCAGAAGACATGCCGGAAAACAGCAGTCCCTTTGATTTCCGTGATCCGAAAATGTGGAAATGCGAGGATGGCACTTACCGCTGCGTGATCGTAAATGACAGAGCGGACGGAACAGGCGGCCGTATTCTTCTGTATAGAAGTGAGGATGGGTTTAACTGGGAGTTTGAATCCGTAATGCTTTCTAATGATGGCAGATTCGGAAAAATGTGGGAGTGCCCGGATTTCTTTACCCTGGATGGAAAAGACGTAGTACTCGTAAGCCCTCAGGATATGCTTCCAAAAGACTTTGAGTACCACAATGGTGACGGAACTCTTTGCCTGATTGGTAAATTTGATGAGGAGACCAAAACCTTTATCCCGGAAAAAGACCAGGCAGTGGACTATGGTATTGACTATTATGCAATGCAGACAGTGGAAGCACCAGACGGAAGAAGAATTATGATCGGCTGGATGCAGAACTGGGACACATGCGCGAATAACAGAATTCCGAAGGGGAAATGGTTTGGACAGATGAGCCTTCCGAGAGAGCTTTCCATTAAAGACGGCCGCCTGATCCAGAAACCGATTTGGGAAATTGAGAATCTTCGCACAAATAAGACAGAATATAAGAATGTTGCTTTTGAGGATGTAATTCGTCTGGATGGCGTAGATGGAAGATGTGTGGATATGGAAATCACCCTTCGCCCGGCAGATGCGCAGAATATCTATAAGAAGTTTGCAGTGCGTTTTGCCCAGAATGATACGTACCATACAGCAGTAAGCTTCCGCCCTTATGAATCCGTATTGAAAATTGACCGTAAGTTCTCCGGTTCCAGACGCGCAATTATCCATCAGAGAAGAAGCCTTGTGAATAGTGAAAATGGAGAAATTAAGCTTCGGCTGATCCTGGATCGCTTTAGTGCTGAGATTTTTGTAAATGATGGAGAACATGTGATGACTGCAACGATTTATACAGATCTGGAGGCAGATGGAATTTCCTTCTTTGCAGATGGCAAAGTGGAGATGGATGTTACAAAGTACGAGCTGAAGTTTTGAGAATTGCCAGTAGATACGAGGAGGATATAAAGTGAAGCAAAGAGAGAAAACAGATAAGATCTTTCAGGATCGTATGGCAAAGAAAACAGATGAATTACGCTGGCTGTACATGGAGCTTTATGGAAATGATTCCATGTTTTTCGAGTTATGCGATCAGCTGCACCGCTTCTATGAAGAACGAAGCAGCACATTGAAGGCACTGGATCAAAAGCGTGAAGCAGATCCGGGCTGGTATAAGAAAAATGACATGCTTGGCATGATGTTTTACATAGACAATTTTGCAGGAAACATGAAAGGTGTGGAAAGCAAGCTTGACTATCTGGAAAAAAACAACGTAAATTACATTCATCTGATGCCGTTTCTGGATACGCCGAAAGGCCGTTCTGATGGCGGTTATGCAGTGGCTGATTTCCGTAAAGTACAGGAAAATCTGGGAACGATGGATGATCTGGAGGCACTTGCCGGTGCCTGCCACAAAAAAGGCATCAGCCTGTGTATGGATTTTGTTATGAACCATACTTCGGAAGACCATGAATGGGCAAAAAAAGCCCGCCAGGGCGACGGGGAATATATGAGCCGTTATTTCTTCTACGACAATTCGTATATTCCATCCCTCTATGAGAAAACAGTGCCTCAGGTATTTCCGACCACAGCTCCGGGTAACTTTACCTGGCTGCCGGAAATCGGGCATTATGTAATGACCACCTTTTACCCCTATCAGTGGGATCTGAACTATGGAAATCCTCGGGTTTTCAATGAGATGATGTATAATTTCCTTTTCCTTGCAAACAAGGGAATTGATGTAATCCGAATTGATGCAGTTCCCTATATCTGGAAAGAGCTGAACACACCATGCCGGAATCTTCCGCAGGTACACACCATTGTGCGTATGATGCGCCTGATCAGCGAGATTGTATGCCCGGGAGTGATTCTTCTTGGAGAAGTAGTTATGGAGCCTGAAAAGGTTGTGCCATACTTTGGAACTGTAGAAAAACCGGAATGCCATATGCTTTACAATGTAACTACAATGGCAACTACATGGCATACCGTTGCCACCAGGGACGTGCGTCTTCTGAAAAAACAGCTTGATATTGTAAATGGTCTGCCGAAGGATTACGTATTCCTGAATTATCTGCGCTGCCACGATGATATTGGCTGGGGACTGGACTATGCCACACTTCAGCAGGAAGGCATTGAAGAACGTTCTCATAAGAAATATCTCAATGACTATTTCCAGGGCTTTGCAGGGGAGAGCAACAGCCGCGGAGTGCTTTACAATGAGGATCCGGTAACTGGAGATGCAAGATTCTGCGGAACCACCGCTTCCATGTGCGGTATTGAGAAGGCGGGATTTGAGAAAAACAAAGCGGCAATGGAAAAAGCAATCCAGCTGGATGTTATGCTTCATGCCTATATGTTCATGCAGTCAGGAATTCCTGTGATCTACAGTGGAGATGAAATCGGACAGGTAAATGATTATTCATACAAAAATGATCCGGACAAAGCACCGGATTCCCGATACATTCACAGAGGGGCTATGAATTGGGATCGCGCAGCCATGAGCGGCAACGCCAGAACTGTGGAGGGTAAATTGAACAAACGTCTGCTCCAGCTGGAAAAAATCCGCAAAACAGAGAAGGCATTTATGACAAATGCGGATACCTGGACTGTGGATACATGGGATAACAGTATTCTCTGCATTGGCCGTTATTATGAAGGAGAGAAAATTTACGGCCTGTTTAACTTCAGTGAATATGATAAGACCGCATGGATTAATGAACGTGATGGAATTTATAAGGATCTGATCACTGGACAGGAGATGGAGGCTGCAGGTGTAAATGTGCCTGCATATGGCTTCTTCTGGCTGAAAAAAATTAACTGATGAAGAAACACCCGGGAACAGAGGATTGTCTCTGTACTCCCGGGTGTTTTTTGTGAACAAAGTTCACAGAAAACATGAGGATTAAGTTTGCGCAGCAAATGCTACTTCTTGTGCTTGTCACAAGAAGGTTCGTCTTTCTGTGCATCGCGAAGCGTGTTACTGGTCGGTGTGAACAGTAAATCATAAACAGTAACAATCTCCACTGGTATATGGTTGACATTGCTTCATAGGACTGTTAAATTATATTTACATATCTTAATATTTTTGAACGGCTTGCTGACAAGAAAGGATAACCATATGATAAAGCGAGACTTAAAAGACAATTTTCAGATATCCATCAGCGGCCAGGACACCTGGTATGACATGAATGTGCCCGGCTCCGCCATGGAGACTTTTTGCAAAGAAGGAATTCTTCCGGATCCATATTATGGAATGAATGAGTACAAATGGACAGAATTCTGGAAAAATGATTTTGACATCAGAAGCGCTTTTTCTGTAAGCGCAGAAGAGATTGCCAGTGAGGAGATTCTTCTTACCTTTTACGGAATTGATACTGTGGCAGATGTCTTTTTAAATGGAAAGAAGCTTGGACATACTGAGAATATGCACCGCACCTGGGTCTACCAGGTGAAAGAGCTGGTAAAAGAAGGCGAGAACCTTCTGGAACTTCATATCGCCTCCCCGGTAAAATTCATTGAGACTTACAAGCCGGAGAAAGGAAGAGAGATTCATTTTACCAACACCGGAACTACCTCTGGAAGCCAGTACATTCGTAAAGCACACTCCATGTTCGGCTGGGATTGGGGCCCAAAGCTTCCAGATGCGGGACTTTTCCGCGGTGTGGAGCTCTGCTGCTTTGATACTGCAAGACTGGGCGAATCCCTGATCCGCCAGGAGCATATGGATGGAGCCGTGACACTTCATATTGGAAGTGAAATTGAGAAAGCAGATGGACAGGTTGTAAAAGCTGGAAATACTGCTATGCAGTCAAATGGAAATTCTGCAGCACAGCCAGAATCTGGCGGCAGCGCACAGCCCGGAGTCAGCGGCTTACAGCTTTTCTACGAACTCCGTGATCCATCCAGTGCTCTCATCTACACTGGCACCGACTCTGATATAAACGTAACAAACCCTGCTTTGTGGTGGCCAAACGGCTACGGCAAACAGCCTTTATACACCCTGACGATCCAGCTGAAAGCCGGCGAGACCGTTCTTGATACCAGGGAGTACCGCATCGGTCTCCGCACCGTCACGGTATCCCGTGAGGATGACCAGTGGGGCCAGGAATTTGCTATCATGGTAAACGGCGTAAAGATTTTTGCCCGGGGCGCAGATTACATTCCAGATGACTGCTTCTACCCAAGAATCACCAGAGAAATCCTGGAGCGCGATGTAAAAGCCTGCGTATTTGCAAACTTTAACTGTCTTCGCGTATGGGGCGGCGGATATTACCCATCCGACGAATTCTACGATCTCTGCGATGAATACGGAATTCTCCTTTGGGAAGATCTGATGTACGCCTGCAACATTTACGACGTAACACCGGAGTTTGCAGAGAATATTGCAATTGAAGCAAAAGACAATATCCTCCGTTTCCGCAATCATGCCTGCCTTGGCCTGATCTGTGGAAACAATGAGCTGGAATGTGCATGGACAGACTGGAAGGATGTCCAGGGACATGCACCGTCTCTTAAGAGAGACTACCTGTATCAGTTCGAATTCCTCCTTGCAGATGTGGTAAAAGAAAATGCACCAGATGCATTCTACTGGCCGTCTTCCCCGTCATCAGGAGGAAGCTTTGATAATCCATGTGATGAGAACCGCGGCGATTGCCATTACTGGGATGTATGGCATGGTCAGAAACCATTCAGTGAGTACATGAAGCACTATTTCCGTTTCTGCTCCGAGTTCGGCTTCCAGTCTCTTCCATCTATCAAGACAGTAGAGACCTTTACCGGGGAGAAAGACCGCAACCTTTTTTCCAGAGTTATGGAGAGCCATCAGAAAAATCCGGCGGCAAACGGCAAGATCCTGTATTATTTATCCGAGACCTTCCGTTATCCGAAAGACCTGGAAAGCCTGATCTTCCTAAGCCAGATCCTTCAGGGATACGCCATGAAGGAAGCGACTGAGCATTGGAGAAGAAACCGCGGCAGATGTATGGGAAGTATTTACTGGCAGTTCAATGATAACTGGCCGGTTGCGTCCTGGTCCAGTATGGACTATTACGGAAGATACAAGGCCCTCCATTATATGGCAAAAGGCTTCTGCGACAATGTGGCAGGAAGCATTGAGAAAAAAGAGACTCACTTGGGCTTCTGGATTTCAAACGAGACACTTGACCCGGTAACGGTAAAAGCGAAAATCGCGGTGAAAACACTGGACTTCCAGGTGATCGAGGAGCAGGAAGTATCCAAAGAAGTATCTGCACTCAGTGCGGAATGCCTGTTTGAGAAAGAATACAAGGAATTGATCGCAGGTCGTGATGACAGCGTATTCTTTGTTGTCGAATATGAGTATGAACAAAACGGACAGAAGGTTTCCAAGAAAGAATTCGAGACATTTGTCCCAGTCAAATATCTGGAACTGAAAGATCCTGCATTTAAGGTAACTGAGAATGCAGACGGAAGCGTTTCCATTCAGACAGATACTTTTGTTCCATATTGCATGCTGGAGGGAATCAGCGCGGATACCATCTGGGATGAGAATGTGGTTGCATTTACAGACAAGGAAGCAGTCACACTTGTGCCGGTGGAAAACCAGAAGATTTCCAGAGACGGCGTCCGGATTTACGATATTTATCATACATATCATTAATAAAATGATATGAGTGTCAAAAGGTCTTTTGACACTCATTTGATACCCGGATTGCTACGCAGCTACGCTGCTCCCGCAATCCTCCAAATATTCGAAATCCGCAACAAAACGTCAGATACGTAATTTTTGCTGGTAGACAGAGGTTTGTAGAATTAAGCAAAAGTAAAAATAGAGCGATCGCATAAAATGTTACGAGACATAGATCAACCAATCAGGAGAATCGAAACACGCATTTGAAAAATTCTCCCCTACATAATAGAGAAAGGAATTACACCATGGGATTTAAGAAAGATTTTATCTGGGGCGGTGCAACCGCTTCCTACCAAGTAGAAGGCGCTGCTTATGAAGACGGAAAAGGCCTGAATATCTGGGATATTTTCTGCAAAGACGGCGGACACATTTATGAGAACCAGACAGGTGATGTAGCCTGCGACCAGTATCACCGCTACAAAGAAGACGTTCAGATCATGAAAGAAATGGGCATGAAAGCATACCGCTTTTCTCTTTCCTGGGCGCGCATCATGCCGGAAGGCACAGGCACAGTCAATGAAAAAGGTCTGAAATACTACGACAACCTGATCAATGAACTTCTGGACAACGGAATTGAGCCATTTGTTACCTTATATCACTGGGATCTTCCATACGCACTTCATTTACAGGGCGGCTGGATGAATCCAAATTCTCCATCCTGGTTTTACGAGTATGCAAAAGTAGTGGCAGAGCATTTCTCAGACAGAGTAAAGAATTTCTTCACCATCAATGAGCCGCAGTGCATAGTTGGCCTTGGATATCAGACCGGTGAGCATGCACCAGGACTGAAGGTTGGCCCATCCGATTATTTCCGTATCTGGCACAACGTACTGAAAGCCCATGGACGTGCAGTAGAAGCGCTTCGTGAGTTCAGCAAACAGCCTGTAAAGATCAGTATGGCACCATGTGGAGCCCTTTATGTTCCGGAAACAAACAAGCCGGAAGATATTGAAGCCGCAAGAAAAGCAAACTTCAGTCTCCCGGAGAACTCCATCGGAGCCTGCAGCTGGGACGTTGCTCTTTGCTGTGATCCGGTTTATCTGGGACAGTATCCAGAGGATATTCTGAAAGAATTTGGACAGTTTTTCCCGAAAGTAACAGATGCCGATATGAAGCTGATTTCACAGCCACTTGATTTTTTTGGACAGAATATTTACAATGCCGTAACCGTTCGTGCCGGTGAGGATGGAAAAGCAGTCCGCGCAGCACGTTACGATGGTTTCCCACAGACTGCAATTGGCTGGCCGGTAACTCCGGAGGTTCTGTACTGGGCACCAAAATTTATGCAGGAGCGTTATAAGAAGCCGTTTATGATCACAGAGAATGGCATGGCTTCCCATGACTGGGTAGGTGTGGACGGAAAGGTTCACGACCAGGCCCGCGTAGATTTTATGGCTCGTTATCTTGGCGCTTACAAGCGTGCAGCTGAGGACGGTGTGGATCTGGCAGGATATTTCGCATGGTCCGTAATGGACAATTTCGAGTGGGCATACGGATATTCCCAGAGATTCGGACTTGTTTATACAGACTACAATACACAGAAGCGAACCTGGAAGGATTCCGCATATTTCTACAAAAATATTATCGAAACAAACGGAGAGAATCTGTAATTCAGGAGGTTGCCCATGACAAATCAGAGGGGCAGAAAGAAAAGTGTAGCAGCAGTTTTTACTGGTTGAAAAAGCAGTAGAAAACGTATATAGAAACAACTAAAAACCTTAAGAGTTTAAGAGGATACATATATGTTTGAGAATAATCTGTGGACGATGGAACCAATTGGCAGACCGGAGAACACCATCCAGGGTGATAAATACCGCTTCACCCTGCTGACTCCCTGCCTGATCCGAATGGAATACAGGGAAGACGGCAAATTCGAAGACCGTCCTACCCAGGTCGTATGGAACCGTAAATTTGATCCGGTAGACTTCCGTGTGGAAAAGAAGGACGAGGGCTTCGAGCTTTTCACCGACAGAATGCACGTCACCTACACTGGCGGACCTTTTACCAAAAACAGTCTGAACTTAAACGCAGTAGGCGGTCAGAACGCCTATGGTGCAGTATGGTATTATGGGGAAAAAGGTGACAATCTTGGCGGAACTGCAAGAACTTTGGACGAGGTAGATGGGGAATGCCCGCTCCAGGAGGGAATTATGTCCAGAAGTGGCTGCTCTCAGATTGATGACAGCCATTCTCTGGTGCTGGATGAAAACGGATGGACTCAGGTGCGCACAGGAGATGGGGTGGACATTTATGTTTTCGCCTATGGAAATGATTACAAAGAGGCTTTGAATGATTTCTACCGTCTCACCGGCAAAACACCTATGCTTCCAAGATATGCCCTTGGAAACTGGTGGAGCCGTTATTACGCTTACACAGAAGACAGCTACAAGGCACTTGTAACCCGCTTTGAGAAAGAGAAAATCCCATTTTCTGTTGGTGTTCTGGACATGGACTGGCATCTGGTAGAGGAAGTGGATCCAAAATGTGGCAGCGGCTGGACCGGATATACCTGGAACAAAAAGTACTATCCGGATCCGGAGCGTTTTATGAACTGGCTTCATGACCATGGAATGAAAATCTCTGTAAACCTTCATCCGGCTGGTGGAATCCGCGCCTTCGAGGAAGCATATCCGGCTATGGCGAAGGAGCTGGGAGATGTAGATACCGAACACGAAGCTCCCATCGATTTTGACATCACAAGCCGCAAATTCCTGGAAGCATATTTCAAATGTGTACTTCATCCAGAAGAAAATAAAGGCGTTGATTTCTGGTGGATTGACTGGCAGCAGGGCAATATCACGAAGGTCCCCGGTCTGGATCCTCTGTGGATGCTGAACCACTATCATTACCTGGACAATGCCCGCGATGGAAAACGTCCTCTTACTTTTTCCAGATATGCAGGACCTGGTTCACACAGATATCCAGTAGGCTTCTCCGGTGATAGTATCGTAACCTGGGAGTCCCTGAATTTCCAGCCTTATTTTACCAGCACAGCTTCCAATATTGGATATGGCTGGTGGAGTCACGATATCGGCGGACATATGTTTGGCTATCGTGACAATGAGTTGGCACTTCGCTGGGTACAGCTTGGCGTATTTTCCCCAATTAACCGTCTGCACAGCAGCAAGAATGAGTTTATGGGAAAAGAACCGTGGCAGTTCCCTATGGAGATCGGTGAGGTCATGAAGGAGTTCTTAAGACTCCGTCACCAGATGCTTCCGTATCTGTATACCATGAACCACAGAGCATATAAAGAGAACACGCCTCTGATCCTGCCAATGTACTACACATATCCGGCAGAGCAGGTGGCTTACACAGTGAAGAATGAATATGAGTATGGAACCGCATTTATTGTAGCACCTGTTACGGAGAAATCTGTCCAGGGCGTTGGAAGAGCCAGGACTCATGTATGGCTGCCAGAGGGTACTTACATTGATTTCTTCACAGGTCTGGTATATTCCGGCGACAGAGAGATGGATATGTACCGTGACCTTCATTCCATACCGGTTCTGGCAAAAGCAGGTGCCATTGTGCCGATGACTGAGGAAATATTTGGACAGGAAGCAGACAGAAATCCGGAAACTATGACCATCCGTGTATACGGCGGTGCAGACGGCAGCTTCCAGCTTTACGAAGACGACAACGAGTCCAACGCTTACCTGAAAGACGAGTGCGTTCTCACAGACATGGATCTGAAGTGGAGTACTGGCCGCTTCGCCATCCAAAAGGCAGCAGGCAGGCTGGAACTGATCCCGCAGAAGAGAACCTGGACTGTAGAGTTCTGGGGTGTGAAGGACACCGAGGTTACCGTCGAAGTGGAAGGTACAGTGGTGGAAGCTTCTAAAGAGTATGATGAAGCACTTGGCTGCCTGAAAGTAAGTGTTCCGGAAATCTCTGCAACCTCTGAAATTATCATTACTCTGGGAGCTCCGGAGCTTCGTGAGAATGATGTGAAAACTCAGGTATTCAACCTTCTCAACCAGGCTGAAATCCCATACATGGAGAAAGTAGCCATCATGGAAATCCTGGACAAGAAGATTTCCAATGCCGCCAAACTCACCCAGCTTACCGCAATGCATCCGGAAGAAGGAATTGTGGGAGCAGTGGGAGAGATTCTGACTGCGATAGAGTAAGATATAAACAGAATATGAAAGACAGTAAAAAGCCCGGGAGTATTTGCTCCCGGGTGTTTTAATAAGCTGTTATTTAAGAGGGGGGGGACAGTCCGCATATAGCATTGAAGTATTTTTCAATCTGTTGAGCATTTAAAATCAGCAGTAAATTTCAAGAGGAATCTGTGCAAAGGGAATCACATCGGGCTGTCTGTCGGGGTGATCTGCGATGATCTTCTCCATCCAGACCATATTGTACCAATGCCCGAACTTGTAAGCGCATTTGTGAAATTCCCCTACCATAGAATAGCCCAGATGCTGATGAAACTGAATGCTGTTATGGTTCAGATATTCGTCATCCACTACAGGACTGGCGATGCAGGCATTCAGATTGGTCATATTCTGGGCGGCAAGCGCTTTTTCCAGAGAAGCGTAAAGCGCCTTGCCGATTCCGGATTTCCTTTCGGATTCTCTTACATAGATGGAAGTTTCCACAGACCAGGCGTAGGCAGCCCGGGCGTGGAGCGGTCCTGCGTAGGCGTAGCCTGCGATTTCGGTACATGCACTGCAGTTCCCTTCATCCTTGATGCCTGGTGCGGAGCTGTTTATTCCCCGTTCGGCTACAAGATAAGGATAATGCTGTAGTGTGTGTGCAATTCGCTTCCGGAATTCTTCTACAGAGGGAACTTCATATTCGAAGGTAATTGCAGTGTGCTTTACATAAGGTGCATAAATGGAAAGGAGCGCCTCTGCATCCTCTGGGGCTGCCGGGCGGATAGTAACTGGTAATGACATGGCAGGATTCCTCCTTTGTAGTTGCAAACGAAAATTTTAGCTGTATTATAGCACATATGATGAAGTGCAGTCTTATTTTCGTAAATTTCGTTTTAGAGCATGTTTGAAAAAGGCTTTCTGCAAGATGTGCGTCACAATTTGTGGGAGATTGCGGGAATGATTTTTCAAACACGCTCTAGCAGATTTTCAGCATGTTTTCCAGAGCAAACAGTTTATCAGCAGCAAGTAAATCTTCAAACGCATTCAGGTTCAGATCCGAATGCTCCAGCTCTCTGGAGAAACGGTAACAAATATCTATCTGGTCTTCCAGACAGAACACCCGTCCGTTTTTCAGGTAAGCTCCCATATCCAGCTCATGGATCAGCAGGGTGCAGACCACAGCCATTTTTACCTTGGCGAAAACTTCGCCGTCGTAAACAGCACCGCAGAAATATGTGTAAATCCAATACACAAGCAGCTGCTCTTCCTGAATATTCCAGTCCGGGTAAGCCTTTTCAAAGTCGGCACGGTTCTGAGAGTAAACGGAGGTGGGGGAAACGCCGGAAGCTTCTGCGCTGCCATAAAGCGCCTGCAAATTTTTTTTCAGAAATTCCTGCCAGCCCGGTCTGAGAACCTCCATTCTGGGAACAACCGCCTTCCACATGGTCTTCAGAAGTTCATCTGGCGCAGCCTTTTTATTCATATGCTTCTGCACCTTGGAGGTAAAGGCTTCGCCATATCCGGAGGCTTTATGGCGCTCCCGGATCTCTTCCCATTTGAAAAGCTGGTTCCGGTCTACGCAGCGCTGGAAATCACTGGCTGCAGCCAGTATCTTCCACATACGAAGCCGCATGGGAATCTGCCGGTTCTGCAGCACCTCAAGAAAGTATTCCCTGGTATCTTCAAGGGCTGTGAAAAGCATATAGTCAAAATCATCATAAGTTTCTTCCGGGGAGGGAACCTCCGCTGTCTGGAAGGTTACCTTTTCCCTTCTGCCAAGCAGAATCCTGGCTGCCTCCGGACAGGAAAGAGACAGGGAATATTCCCGCAGACCTTCAAATTCTTCGATGTGCCGAGGATATTTCCGACAGGTGTCGCAAAGCATTCGTTTTCCAACCTCGCTGTAGATGTCGCAAAGGCTGTCCTCATTTAAAAATGCACACCGCTTATCATACTGACGGAAAACCTTCTCCTTCCAGTCAATATCATTATGAAGGCGATTCCGGAAAGTACCCTTCACACGCTTATATTTTTTCAGGCTTTTGTCATCAATGACGATCTGCCAGCCGGCACAGCAGGTGTCGGGACAGGCACCTGCAATACAGGAAAACTCTTTATAATAATCAGGTCTTGTAATCTCCATAAAAAACCTCCTAGTAACAGTGATCAGTATATTTCAAATACAACTATTGTAACGGTATTTCAAAGCTGTGTAAATCCTCTGGACAAAAAAAGTTATAGATGGTTGACATTCATGCGGTGGACTGTTAAACTCATATAGGTAAAGTTAGGATCGGAAAGAACTTAGGCAGCTATTGACCAGTCCGCGAACGATAGCTTTCTGATACCTGCACTGCGATAATTAAATCTTGACAGTTCTGTTGAAATTTCCAAAACAAATTTTAAGAATTTCAGACCGAAGAAAAATTCACATGAAACGACAGAAATATCAGGACATGATAGCACCCATATTATAAAAGCTGTCAGCTTAACAGTAAAACGGAAACTGGCGTGGGGGGGGGTACCTGCACCAGCGAGGGAAATTATAAAATGAGTGAAGTTATAACTAAACAAAAGATTCTTATAGCGGATGATTCAGAAATGAACCGCGAACTTTTAGCTGCAATTCTGGAAGAGGAATATGATATCATACAGGCGAACGACGGTGTGCAGGCAGTTGACTGCCTTCAGAGGCATGCCGAGGAGATTTCCCTGCTTCTTTTGGATATTGTTATGCCCCACATGGATGGTTTCGAGGTTCTTTCTTATATGAATAAAGAACACTGGATTGATTCTATTCCAGTTGTGATTATTTCGTCAGAAAATTCACCTATTTACATAAAACGTGGGTATGATCTGGGCGCTACTGATTTTATCGAAAAGCCCTTTGATGCAAATATGGTATTACGCCGTTCGGCCAATGCCATACTTCTGGGAGCTAAGCAGCGCCGAATGACCAGTATTGTTTCTAATCAGATTTACGAGAGAGAAAAAAGCAGCAAGCTGATGATCAATATCCTCTCTCATATAGTGGAGTTCCGCAATGGGGAGAGCGGACTTCATGTGCTGCACATTCAGACAATTACAGAAATGCTGCTTCGCCAGCTGGTTCAGAAGGAAAATAACAGATATGCCCTGAGCAAGGAGCAGATCCGGATGATTACCACAGCCTCTGCGCTTCATGACATTGGCAAGATCAGTATTCCGGATGAAATCCTGAATAAGCCAGGCAGACTTACAGCCGAAGAATTTGCAGTAATAAAGGGACATTCCATGGCAGGAGCCAATATGCTGTCAGAACTGCCACTTGACCAGAAGGAGGAGCCTCTTGTCAAGACTGCATACGAGATCTGCCGCTGGCATCATGAGCGCTACGATGGGGGCGGATACCCGGATGGATTAAAAGGGGAAGAAATCCCTGTTTCAGCACAGGTTGTGGCGTTAGCTGACGTATATGACGCATTGACCAGTGAGAGATGCTATAAAGATGCTTATTCCCATGAAAAGGCCATCGAGATGATACTGGCAGGACAGTGTGGTGCATTTAATCCGTTGATGTTGGAGTGCCTTCTGGATATTTCTTCTTCCCTAAAGAAAAAAATGGGCTATAAATCTAAGGAAAGGTATGAACAGACAGATCTTTCTGATATTGCCAGCAGATTTCACGATTTTGAGATGGATTCCTCAGAGAAAATTGTGCAGCAGCTGGAATTTGAGAGAATGCGCTATAATTTTCTGGCAGAGGGCAGCAGAAATATTGTTTTTACTTATACCATTTCACCGCCGCTACTCACTTTTAACCAGGCTGGCTGTAAACGAAGCGGGATTACAGAACCTTCATTTTCCCCGTTGCAGAGCGGTGTGCTGAAAGACCTTGTGGAGGAGCAATCCCTGAAACGGCTTATCCGGAAGATTACCCAGGCCACCCGGGAAACGCCGGACGTGACAAGCAATCTTTTTCTCACAGATGGAAAAAATCCCTGCCACTACCGGTGCAAATGCAGGGTAATCTGGACTGATGGTGCTGAAAAAGGCTATACAGGCGTTGTTGGAAAGCTGACAGATATTACGGATGACTATATGGTTATGGAAAACGTCCGGGAGGAAGGTTTGAAAGTCCTGGAAAAAGACCGCAGCGCAGAATTTTCCAGTTTTTATGACCGATTTAAGAAATGCGGCTTCTCTACAGATGGAACGGAAGCATGGCTTTTGCTTCAGTACCTGCAGATCTCCTATGATCTGGTTCGATATGTAGATCCTATAACGAATAAGGTTATTCATATAGAAAAAGACGGAAAAATGTGGGAGAGTGAAACTGCCTGCTCAGACATATGGAATTGTCTGGAAAAATGCAGCAACTGTATTTCCAGACTCAGCATGCAGACCAAGAAGCGCATGACAAAGCTTGAGGTTGCAGGGGATGATCCATATCAGGTGGTATCCATGTATGTAGAGATTGACGGGAAACCCTGCTGTCTGGAGATGGCTTCCAGGATAGATGGTGATTTTATGCCTGATGGGTATTCCAAAGATGAGATCTTGTCATCTGTAAGGATTCATAAGGAGAAGGTTTATATAGACCCGGTAACCGGAGTTTATAATAAACGCTATTATGTGGAGAAGCTGAGCAAGATGGACAATGCAGCAGCTCTTATGTTTGCAGATATTAAGAACTTTAAAAGAATTAACGAGAATTTCGGACATCAGGCTGGAGATGATGTGCTTCGCCAGGTGGCTGGTGTGCTTCGGGATGCTGCGGCTGGCAAAGGCGATGTGCTCAGATATTCCGGCGATGATTTTGTGACAGTATTTTTTAAGGCTACGGAAGAGGAGCTTTCCGAAATCCAGAAGGAAATGTGCGGAAGAGTAGAGGCTCTGAGATTCCCGGAGCTGCCTGGAGTGCAGCTGAAGCTTGTTACTGCCGGTACCAGTATACCGGGCAGGGTAGAGGAAATGCTGGAGCAGGTAAGAATATAAAAAGAAAGTCCCGGCGGGCAAAACCGCTCGGGACTTTTGTTATTTCCTAAGTGCGTTTGATTTTCCAAACAGGTTCAGGAATGCAATATTTACAGAATATCTCTTCTCTTAATGTATCCAGGAAGTGCCGGATCTGAGACAACCTCCTTCACATGAAGGATTTTGACCATCTTGTCTACTACCTGATTCTCTACATGTACGCCCTCACCGATTTCAGCACCGGAAAGAATCACACTGTTTTTGATCACGGCATCCTTGTGAATAATGCAGCCACGACCGAGAATGGAATTCTCAATGGTTCCCTCCACCTGACAGCCGTTGGAAACGACAGAGTTGCGAATCTGGGCGGTTTTATAATAGTGAGTCGGACAGGAATCATTGGTACGGGTATAAATTGGCCATTCCGGATCGAAAAGTGTCTGTGCAGCCTTGATATCGATCAGATCCATATTGGCATTGTAATAGCTCTGGAAATCTGTGATGGAAGCGAAGAAGCCGCGGTGGGAAACTCCTCTTACATCCAGCTCATCATGCAGCTCATTGATAATGTCTGCAAGAGTAAAGGCTGAAGAAATTGCCTTTGCCTTGCGGATCAGCTCGATAAACAGATCCTTCTTCATAATGTAGGTGTCCATGAAAATATTGCGGTTTTTGGCATTTCCGTGGTTTGGCTCAATGGAGAGCACACCCTTTTGCTTATTCAGATTCAGGATATTACAGTTCAGATAAGCATCCTTCGCATTGTCTACTGCGTGATAAAGCAGGGTAATGTCAGCCTCAGACTGGATATGCTGTTCGATCAGCTTGGAAAAATCAGCAGTATAAACCATGTAATCTGGTGTGATTACCACATACGGATGATGCATTTCTTCGATGCATTCCATATTTTCGTAATAGGAAGCAATATCGGTGTTATAGATATTGTTTCTCTGGTCGCTGTCAGTGAAAAGAATCTGCAGCCGTCCGCTCTTTGAGTTAATGTTATAATGACGTCCGGTGCTGATATGGGAAACCAGAGTCCGTGGTTTCTCTTTCACGTAGATCTGGATGCGGTCAATGCCGCTGTTGCTCAGGTTGGAAATCGGGAAGTCGACCATACGGTATCTGCCCAGGAATGAGAAAGCTCCGATTGGACGGTAGTCCTCAAGTCCCTCTACACGGATGTTTCTGGATGATGAGTTTACAATTCCAAATGCTTTATACATATTATTCGGCCCCCTTTACTCGTTTCGCGATCAGCTCGATGTGCTCACTGTCAGCACTTCCTACAAGAGCACCCTTGCCGATGTTTACGCCATTGGCAACAAGGGCACGTATTACGGCAGCACCATCTTCCACAATAGCACCTGGCATAAGTACGCTGTCAATTACCTTTGCACCTGGTCTCACCTTAGCTCCGGTAAAGATTACGGAATTGGTAACCTCGCCTTCAATTACACAGCCCTGGGTTATGTAAGCATTCTGGATCCTGGCCTCTGTGCCAATATACTGCGGAAGTGCGGTTACATCTTCGGTGTAAATTTTCCAGGTAAGGTCGCTTAAATCCAGCTCATTATCCGGGCTGAGAAGATCCATATTTGCCTCCCAGAGAGAATCTATGGTTCCAACATCCTTCCAGTAGCCCTTGAAGCGGTAAGCGAAAAGACGTTTCTCATCGCCAAGAAGAGTAGGGATGATGTCCTTGCCAAAGTCATGGTTGGAATCCGGGTTCTTCATATCTGCAAGAAGCAGCTTACGAAGAAGCTTCCAGTTAAAAATATAGATACCCATAGAGGCAAGATTGCTCTCAGGTACCGGCGGCTTCTCAACAAACTCGGTGATACGGTCTGTCTCGCCGTCAGTGTTCATAATACCGAAACGGCTGGCTTCCTTAAGGGGAACCTCGATAACGGCGATAGTAGCATCTGCCTGTCTCTCTTTATGGAAGGCAAGCATCTTGTCATAATTCATTTTATAAATGTGGTCACCGGAAAGTACCAGAAGGTATTCCGGATCATACTGATCTATAAAATCAATGTTCTGGGAAATCGCGTCGGCTGTTCCGCGATATACGTCGAGTCCGGTGTCTGCTTTCTCACGAGGCGGAAGTACATATACACCGCTGTCCTTGGAATCCAGTCCCCAGCGTCCGCCAGCTGCAACATAACTGTTCAGCTCAACTGACTCATATTGTGTCAGTACGCCTACTACATCGATGCCACTGTTGGCACAGTTACTGAGGGGGAAATCAATGATACGGTATTTACCGCCGTAGGAAACTGCCGGTTTAGCCACTTTGTTGGTAAGATCGTGAAGACGGCTGCCACGGCCGCCTGCCAGAATCATTGCTAACATACTGTTCTGTTTCATGGTGAACCCTCACTTTCATTTCTTTAAGGTTACTATTCATAGCAATGAGTCTGTGAATAGTAATACTTTAAGGTATATTATACAATATTTTCGTTAAAAGTACAATTTTTTTGTGCAAAAATATTGTAAAATCCAGATGAAATTTAACTAAATATTCACTGGTAATTCTGTAGACTTTTCACAGCCTCGATGTCTTCCGGCTGTACCTTCAGGTTGGAAGTGAAAGTTCTGCCGTCCGGTGTGGTGATCTGAACCTCGATCACGGTTCCTTCGGAAATGCCGGCCCGCTGCACGGCGGAAACAAATTGTGGAAATTTCGGGTGACGCCTTGTAAAAGCGCTCCACAGGTTCTTAAGTTCAAGTAATTTCATGGGGTTAATAGCCATTTTTTTATCCTTCCTATCAGGCGCCAGAGTGTGTTTGGAAAATTGTTCCTGCAAGCTGCATGCCGCACTTTGCAGAAAGTCTTCTTTAATACGCTCCGGGACGATTGAAACGGTTCCCTCTATAACCGATAAAGTCCAATTCTTTACTGCTTTAATTTGCAGATGTGCGCTTGATGCCTAAAGTATACCAGAAAAAAATCTGCACTGCAATGAAGGGCTCAAATATTCACATATTTAGCGAAAATTCACAAAAGCGGCTTTACATGCTATAGGAAACATTGTTATAATAGACGAAAAGAACGTAGGAACAGATAAAGTGCGATATGAAGGAAAAAGAAAAAATATCAAATTTTTGCAGCAAGAGGTGTGAAGATGGAAGAAAAAAAGAGGTATAATCTTGGAGTCCTCATCGGAGGAGTGCATACCTATTTTCCAAAAGAGCATATCAAGGGGATTTCTGAGGCAGCGGCAGAGCTGGACGTAAATGTCTGTTTTTTTCTGGGAACCCGGACTAAGGACTTTTTCGAAGATGTCCTGGGCAGCAAACAGAAAAATTCCTATGACTATCAATTTAATACCATACATGACTACAGCCTGATCGGCGGACTGGATGGTCTGATTATTAATTATGGAACACTGGGAATCCAGCTGCGTGAGGATGATCCCAATGAATTTGCCCGGAAATATAACGGGATCACCACGGTTTTTCTTACGGAAATCGTGGATGTGCCCAATTGTCACTCCTTGATCTGTGACAACAAAGGCGGTATCGCGATGGTCATTTCCCATCTGGTGGAAGAGCATCATCTGTCCAGGATCCTGTTCGTGGCAGGACCGGAGCATAACACAGATGCCATTGAGCGTAAGGAAGCTTATCTGGAAACCATGAAGAAATACGGGCTTCCTGTCACTCCCGGAATGATTGCCCAGGGGGACTATTCCGAGTTTGTGGACAAACAGGTGGAACGTCTTCTGGATAGCAACCCGGATGCCCAGGCCATTGTGTTTGCCAATGATGAGATGGCTTTTGCCGGCTATCGTGTCTGCGAGAAGCGTGGGCTTGTGGTTGGCAAGGATATTATGATTACCGGATTTGATGACTGTGAGCGTGCATCCGGGATGGAACCGCCTCTTACCACAGTTCAGCAGGACGGAGAGCTTATGGGTAAAATGGCAGTCTACGATCTGGTGAACCGCTTGGATGGAAAAGATTCCGGAAAAGAAGCAGTATCCAGACGCGTGCCAGTTTCTTTTGTAAAAAGAGAATCCTGCGGCTGCGTGTCAGAGGATGCTTCGAGGAAAGAGACACCAGTGGGGCTTGGTGCCCAGGTGCACAGGCTGAATAAGACAATTGCAGGAATGAAGCTGGAGTTGATCAGTTTTCAGAGGAAATCCTGGTTTATTCCGGTTCTTGCCCGGGATTTAAACGACTGCATGGATGACGAGCAGGCTTTTCTGAAGGAAATTATGGAGAAAATGCGGGAGCTTCATACAAGATGCACGCATCTTTTTCTCCTGGATGAACCGATTGTTTACGATGGCAAACGGAAGTGGACCTGCCCTTATAACCTTCATCTTGCTGCCAGCTATGAGAATGGCAGGATCGTTACCAAGGCGGCTTACGAGAGACCTCTGGTCATGAAGGAAAACGGAATCTGTGATCTGATGGAGGATGAAGAGCGCCACCAGTTTATGGTCTTTCTTCTCTTTTCCGGGGAGAAGCAGTATGGACTTCTGGCCTGCGACATTGACCAGGAGGATTTTCCTTTCTTCTATGTGATCAGTCTGCAGATCGGTCTGTCCTTGCATTATCTGGAGATCAGCAAGGCAGAGGCGGCCAGACGGCTGGAGATGTCCAGGGATATGGAAGAGATTAAGGAGAAAAACCGCGTTCTTGGCATTATTTCCGAGTATGATGAGCTGACCGGACTTTTGAATCTGCGTGGGTTTATGGAGCACACCAAGCGGGTTTGCCAGGCTGGGAATGGCCAGAGAGCGTATATGATCTACGGTGATCTGGATCACTTAAAAGAGATTAACGACACCTGGGGGCATCCGGCAGGGAATTTTGCACTTAGGAGTGTTGCTGAAATATTAAAGGGATGTCTGCGCAGCAATGATATTCTGGGCCGTGTGGGCGGTGATGAATATATTATCATGCTGGAGTGCGAGGAAGCCGATTTCGGGGAGAAGTTCCGGGAGCGTGTGAAGATGGCATGTAAGCTGTTTAATGAAAAATCCGGCAAGCCGTTCCTGGTGGAGATTTCCCTTGGAATTGCCGAGTTTTGCCCCAATAGTTCAACAGATATCCAGCAGGTGATTTCCTTTGCAGACCAGCAGCTTTATGAGGCAAAGAAGCACAGGAAGAAGTCGGTGAGCAGGATGAATAACGAAGGTGCGTGAGGCAAAGGGGCTGGAGCGGTATCTCCAGCCCCTTTGCCCAATCAAAGAGAAACCACCAGTTGAACTAACTGGTGGTTTCTGACGAATCAATGCTTAAAATGGGAGAGCAGTTTTTTTAATACACCTGACCGTTTAGAGGTACTATCTGTGGCGGGGGCTTCCTGGATGCGGTGGCGGAAGTCAGCCAGGGTGGTGCACTGGGGCATGATTAGTTTGGCTTGTTTTTTGAATTGGGTAATATTGTTATAATTTTTTGTAAGGCTCTCAAATTCCGGAAGAAAAGTGAGATAATCGTAGTACCACTTGAAAGAAGGCGGGAATGCTTCAAGAGGCGAAATATCAAGCTTCTGCGCAAACGCCTGGGTCTGCGCAGTAATCTCTTCTGAAATTTCCGGGATTTTTTTGTATTTGCGATACCAGATAAAAATGTCAATCAGTTCACGCTCCATTACGATGGCCAGCTCGCGGCCCTGAATATTGTATTTGGTACATTGGTTCATGATCAATTGCCAGGAATCAAATTCACAATGGAAGTTTCTGGCACGGTTTCCTACAAGGGATGCGCTGTTATTCACACGGTAACGGACAATCTGCTCGTGAGTGAGCCAGATCCTGTTGGCAGTGAATACGGCTTCGCTGTAGAAGGAGCGGTCGTTGACACAGATCAGATCGTTAAAGCGAAGCCCCTTTTCCAAAATGAATTTCCGTTTGTAAATGGCATTCCATGGAACTACACTGATGTGGCTGAAAATTTCGGGCGCCTGGTGGAAATTCAGAACTTTATCGAAGCACTCAGCGGGCACATCAGACAGTGCAAAAAGCGGGGTATCGGAAAGCTCGCCGGTCTCATTGTCAAAGCAGACGGCGCAGCCCTTTACCATGTCGGCACCCGCCTGTTCAGCAATGGACAGGTATTTCTGGTAGGCACCTTTTTCTACAAGGTCATCTGCATCAAGAAAGTGAAGGTAATCACCATGGGCTTCTTCGATTCCCTTATTTCGACAGGCTCCTGCAAACCGGGTCTTTTCATTGAGGAAAAGGCGGATGCGGGAGTCTTTTTGCTGGTAATCTTTTATGAGGGCAACAGAAGCGTCGGTGGATGCGTCATCCACACAGATCACCTCCAGCTCCTCTGGATTTCCCAGATCCTGCTGCAATACACTGTCCAAAGTGGCTGTGATATATTTCTCAGCATTGTGAACCGGGATGATAGTGGTTAATTTCATAGGTAAATCCTTTCGTAAGGAATGGGTTATAAAAAAGCATTCCCACAAATTGTGACGCACATCTTGCAGAAAGCCTTTTTCAAACACGCTCTAGAGCATTCCCTTATCTTTATTTTTGCCAGAGCTTTGCGTCAGCTTCAATCCGGTAAGCTCGGCAGGCAATTCCAGACTTCCTGTATCCTTTAACATTCTGCAAAGAAATGCAATCTGGTGCCTGTAAGGTCTTGAGGTACTGTAGCGCTCTGGGTTAAAGGTGTCAAAAGTATAGGACGCTTTTGGCGCAGCAGCCAGAAGCGTAGCAACCGTTTTTATACTATCTGTGGAAGTGATTACGACTTCGTCGAATCGTGTCCCTCCCATGCACTTCTTATATTCTTCTTTCCCCAAGTCCAAAATATGGGACAATGGATAGAATGAGAAAAGTCCCATCCGGCTGGTGAGCACACTTGCCAGCTTCCAGCGATTACCTTTCTCGGGATCCGGCTTCAATGGCAGGCTGGAACAGTCAGGTGATAACTGTGCCAGATATTTGGCAGAGTCTGTATTGCGGAAATCATTGTATGCAAGCCAGAATTCTTTTTCCGGTGCCTGTGCTGCCAGGGCATTAAAATCCCGAACCAGATTCTGGGAAAGCTTCCGCCCTGTAAAGAACAGGATGCGTGTGCGCGGTGCCGGTACATCATCGGAAGAAGCTGGAGCATAATAGGGCAGCGGTCGTCCGTTTAAGAGAGAATCTGCAATATCTGTGAGAAGATATTGTGGGGACTCCTCGAAAATAGTGGCTTCTTCCGGGGAATCCTTTGCTGCCTGTAAATCATGATTATTTTCCATTTGCAGAGAGCTTTTTTTCGAAGAATTCCAATTGTGCTCCTGGGAATCGAACACACGGTCTGTATCAGAAGTAAACTGGTCAAAAGGTGCTGAATGTAAAGCTTCATTTGTGGCCATCTTCTCAGACATCAGCTCTAACTGTCTGATATATCGTACTAACTCCGGTACATTATCAAATGCAGGATATTCCGGGTGAAATATATCACAAAGTGTGGAGTGCAGATTGCAGGAATGATTTTTCAAACAGGCTCCAGAGCTCTCGGGCAGACAGGAAGTGGTTTCCTGCAGGACAGGAGCAGCTGGTACAGTCTGATGGTCACTGGTTGCATTTTCGTGTCGAAGAAATGTACCGCACAGAAATCGCAGAATCTGTGTGCCTGTGGTGAATCTGGCAGAAAGTGCATTGTGATAATCCGATATAAAAATATCACACGCCGCAGCGAAATCCGGTACATCGAAATCTTTTGGCATTTCTTTTATATGTCTAAATTCAGAAAAATCAATTTCCCTCTCATGGTCCAGATGCAGATACAAAACCTGATGATCGGAAAGTTCACAGTCAAATATGTAGAGGGCTGCCATGAAATTCCAGAATGTCTGCTCGGTGTCCGCAATATAGGATCCTGGAAGCAGCGGCGCATACAAAATAGTCTGCATGGAATCCATCTGCAGGCTGCGGCGGAGCTTTTCCCTGTGTGATTCATTGGGAATCACCGGAATGTGGGTGGAAGAACCGATAATGTAAGGCGTTTTGCAGATATTAGCTGTCATACATTCCTGCAGGTAAATATCCCGGTTCTGTACATTGTTAAAATACAGGCAGTCTGCCATAAACATAGTATGCTGCCAAAGCCCTGTATCAGCGGTGGAATCCGGTGTGTTCAGAACGGTTTCCGGATACAGATTGTGTCCGCAGTAAAGCAGCACAAACTGCCCCTCTTCCTTCCGGAAATAGTAGGGCAAAGGTCCGTCTGTGATCACGTAGCCGGAGAGTGCAAGTGCCTTGCCGTATTCTTCGCTATCCGGGCACACCAGAGTAATATTCTCAGACAGAGCTGTGCTGTCGGAAAGATAGCGGTTCAGAAGAGCCTGGAACAAGGCATGCTTCTCCTGAGTCAGGGAGACAATGATCTGGTGTTCTCCAAAATTCCTCAGAAGATGCACAAGTAATTTCAATATCCAGGTAGGAATTTCTTTTCCACGGCTAGCTTCCAGAAGAATCTGCTCCGGATCAGGAGCAAGACTTCCGGTATAGGCAAAGCCATAAAACTGGGAGGAAGTTTTTTCCCGGTGGATCATCTCAGCAGGCTGATAGCTGGGAGATGTTTTGTGAGAAAGCTTGTAATCCTTTATCCAGGCTTTCTGCTGCTGTACGGTCATTCCGTTGCAGGCCTCTATGAAAGAAATCATTTCCTGTCTGGAACCATAAAGACAGAGCAACCGCCCAATATGTGGCGGAAGTGAATATCGGACATAATGATTGTTCTCCCAGTCCGGAATATTGGACTCCATATAATCGAAAAGCTCATTGATCAATTGCAGCTTCAGTTCTTTCTGGTCAGTCTCATAGTTGGTGAGAAGCTTCCAGAAACGGTAGAAAAAATGACGCACAGCAATGAAATCCAGCTCTGTCTGATATTGTTCAAACAGCCCCAGCTTCTCCATTTCTTCCTTCATAAAAATAATGGCATTCCGGATGTGAAGGGTGGAAGGCGTGAGACGGCTGAGGAATCCTACATTTTTTCTGTAATTATAGAAGCACTGATCCACGTATCCGATGGAACGGGCTTTCACAGCCAGAAGATAGGCCACTGGAAGATCTTCAAACCGGATTCCTTCCGGGAAACAAAGTCCGTTAAACAGGTCTCTGTGAATAAACTTGATCCATGGGTATGGAGAAATCGCAGGTAATTCATAGGGCTTGTCTGCAACCCGGAAATTCTGATTATGGCAGGATGCAATGTATTCCTTACGAATTCCGGTCTCAGAGTCTACATTATAGTAGCGGAAAAGAACCAGGTCGTTTCCGTCGGCGGTAGCCTTTTCATAAAGAAGTCTGCAGGCGTCAGGCTCTACGAAGTCATCGCTGTCTACAAACCAGACATATTCTCCATGGGAATGGGCAAAACCATAATTTCGTGCCCTGCTGACGCCGTGGTTCTCTGTGGAAAATATAAAAAGCTTCTCCGGATTTAACGACTGATAAGCCTGCAGAATCTGCAGGCTTCCATCTGTACTGCCATCATTGACAGCTACAATCTCTATTTCCTCAAGTGTCTGTGCCAATAAGCTGTCCAGGCACGCGCTCAAGTATTTTTCCACGTTATACACCGGTAAAATGATGCTGACTTTAAAAGACTTCATCAAAAACTCTCTACCCCATTCCTAATTCCGATATTTCAAGTCAAAATTGCAGTTATTTCGTCAATCTTTTATCTATAATAGTACCAGTTCGACAGGGGGATTTCAAGGGGAAAAGGAAGGGAGAAACTTGTTTATTTTCTGTTTATCTCTTTCTCACCAAATGAACACATTTATATAGTACCATGGAAAACGAGAAGGAGGGTTTTTACTTATGACTGACAAGGAATATTATGGGCTGATTCAGCCGTATGAGGATGCGATGAAGCTATTGCTGACACGTCTGGAAGTGCTGAACCACTCTATTTATGAAACGAAGACGGGGAAGCCCATTCACAACATACAGTACCGGATCAAAAAGAAGGACAGCATTGAGGAAAAACTGGTGCGTCATGGCTTCGAGCCAACCTTGGAAAATGCCAAGGATCAGTTGCAAGATATTGCAGGGGTGCGTATCATCTGCTATTTTGTTGGGGATGTGAATAATCTGGTAAACATGTTAAAGAAGCAGCCCGACCTTATTTTCATCCGTGAGAGCAACTATATTGAGAACCCCAAGCCCAACGGTTACCGCAGCCACCATGTCATTCTCGGTGTAAATGTCTGCTGTCTGGATGCAAACGAATACTATCCGGTAGAAATCCAGCTGCGCACCATCTCCATGGACTTCTGGGCCGCCATGGAACACCGCGTCTCCTACAAGAAACAATACGACAACAAAGAACAACGTGTGGCCGAACTCCTTCAATACTCCAATATACTGGAAAAGATGGAAAAGGAGTTTGAGAAATATAATGATCATCCGGTTGAAATGTGAGTAGCAATCTGATAAAATAAAGAAAACATTTGTTCGAAGGAGGCTATAAACATGGTGTTTGTAAATGAAGCATGGAACGGAACTGGTGAAATTGTAGTTTACAGTAACTATCATAAATATTGGCTGGACAGAGAACGAAAGATAAAGAATCCATTGTTTGATGTGTTTAGCGGGAAAATATTGGATTTGAAGGATAAGAAACCATCGGCGATTAAATATTTTTACAATTTACTGGATTGTGAGATATGCCCCGGAGTAACTATTTGTGTGGTACCTTCCAGTAATGCGGAAAAAAGAGAATCCGGAATTGGAAAACTAGGAGAAATGCTTGCTGCCAATGGAAGGGATAATAAAGTATATTTTTTAAGAAGAAGCCATTCAATCAACAAGCTTGCAACAGGAGGAAGCAGGAATCTGTCAGTTCATATGCAGTCTATTGATACGGTAGAGGATATAGACATAAGCGGAGACATTGTATTATTGATGGATGACGTAACTACAACTGGAAACTCTCTGTATGTCTGCAAAGAAATTTTATTAAATCGTGGAGCCGCTAATGTAGAAATGTTTGCATTGGGTAAGGCAATATAAAATGGAAAAGCTTATGGAAGAAAAGAAAACAACACTATGGCAGGAAATAAAAATCTGTCGAGTTGATGAAACAAATTATCCATCTGATTTGAAAAAAATAAAAGACCGGCCAGAGGTTTTGTACTATAGAGGAAATATTGATATTTTGAATGAGCATAAAAGTATTGCGGTTGTAGGATCACGTAAGATATCGGCTGTAGGTGCTAAGTTGGCTTATAATGCGGGCAGTATTATAGGCAAAAATGGTTTTAATCTTGTAAATGGTCTTGCACTTGGCTGTGATGCAGAAGCTCTAAAGGGGGCTCTGGCAGCAGGGGGGAAATGCGCAGTGGTTCTTCCTTGCGGAATAAATGAAATATATCCGAAATCTAATCAATGGATTGCAGAAGAAGTTTTAAAGCAGGGCGGATGTCTTATTAGCGAATATCCCGAAGGAACAAGACCTGAGAAATATCGTTTCGTGCAGCGCGACCGACTTCAAAGTGGCATGTCTCAGGGGGTTCTGGTAGTAGAAGCTATGGAAAAAAGTGGTACTATGCATACTGCAGAGTATGCAAAAAAACAGAATCGCCGCCTGGCTTGTTATTATCACGGTTTGTTGAAATATTCTACAGGAAATAATGTTTTGGAGAATTTATATCAGGCAGCAGTGATTAAAACCAATGAGGATTTAGAGAACTATTTATGTGAAATTGCAGATATAGAAGAATATACGCAATTGAGTTTTGATTTTGTATAACTATTTCCCCACGAGAAACAGAAAAGCAGCATTGTTTCTCGTGGGGATTTTTATGTTCTGTTTTAGTACAAATTTTATTGAAAAATATTCTACATCATTTCTACTTTTTTATCTTATTTTTCGTACGGAATAAATGGCAAAAATGCCGTAGTTCGCATACTCTTTTCATATTCTAACAGTTGCGAAAGACCCTGACTTTTGCAGCTAAATGGATATAAAACACCCGTCAAACCCAGTAAATACAGGGCTTGGCGGGCTTTCTGCTTTGTCAGATTTTCATGGTGTTTTTTCTATTTTTGGGTCTTTGCTAAAACTTTTTTTATTTCCCCTAGCGTACGGATACGTTTTCCAAAATCAATATCTGTAACTCTTTCGATATCTTTTAAAACTTCATCGTAATAATCAAACAGATAATAGTTTTGCTGGATTAGGTTGCATTTGGCTTTTGACAGAGATTCCAAAATAGTTCCGATGCTGTATTTTCGCTCCAGTTTATTTTCCAGTATTCTAGCGATTGTCAAAGCTACAAAACAGGTAAGGAAATGTGCTTCGATATGTTCTTTTGTTCAGACATACACGGGTCTGGCTTCCAGTTCACTTTTGGTTACTTTAAAAGATTCCTCAATTCTCCATAAACCTCGGTACATATCGATAATCTCGTCGTCAGATGTCTCCATTTCGCTGGTTAAGAGCATGTAGTAACCATCCAGTGATTCTTCCTCCCGGATTTTGTCCTCATCAATGTCCAGCCCAGAAGAGGCGGTAAGGATTTCTCCGGTTTCTTTGTCATAGTCTATTTTTTGACATATTTTGCAGCACCATAAGACGTGGCTCTTGTATAATTCCCTGGATTTTTTGCCAGGTCTCTTGCTTTTGTCAGTGCAGCTTCACGCTCTGCTTTTGCTCGTTTGGCATATTTTTCACTCCAGAAGACAACCTGTTTCTCATTTACCTGCTTTTTTATTTTTTTGCCCGAAACAGAGGATACTTGGATTGTTCTTGGAGATTTGCGGGATTTCCGCTTGTATTCTGTACCAAGCCATTCATAACCTTCCTGTTCCAGAACATAGTCCTTGATGCTTTTTTCTGCGCCCCGGATGGACATACTGAAAACATATCCGTCATGAGTGGGCGTGTTGATCGTGTACCAGATGTTATCACCTGTTGTCATTCCTTTGTCAGCAACGGAAATGACTCTGCCAAGATCAAACTGCTTTTTGATGCGTCCAAAGTTAGGTCTGTAGGTCAGACAGTTATTGGTATTTCCGGGAAAAAGCTCATAAGTAATAGGAATTCCCTGATTATCCATGAAAAGTCCCATCTGCACAATTGGATTTGGACGATGTTCTTTTGAAACTCCTTTACGGAGAAAATCGGTTTGCTCATCTGTCTCAAAATAGTAGTTTGTAACATCATAATAGATGAGGCTGGTATCCCTGCCATAATTCTCTTTGATATGGTCATTTAGCCAGATCTGCAAGTTTTCTTTATGTTTGTCAAGGAAAGACAGACAGCGGTAAACATCGTCTAAAGAGTAGTCTGTTTTCTCAAAGAAATGTTCCCGATCATCATAGGAAGATTTCTTTGAAGCAGGGAAAAGAAGTCTGGAATAGACCAGCATCTTCATGATGGTATTGGCATCATACTGTTCTTTTGAGCGGCGCTGCCGGTTCGTTAGAAAAGTATGGAGACCGAGCTCATGGTAGATCTGGCTCAGTGCAGCATAGCCAAAGTTTTTTCTCAGCTTGTCACCTAAACAAAGGCAATCAGAATCGTAAAAAGTAAAGTGGATGGGAGCCTGTCTGGCTGCTTTTTCAGCTTTTAGCTGCTCGACTCTTTTTTGAAAGTGAGCAATAGGGTCATCATATTTTTTTTCTAATTCGTCTAGCCAGCCAATAGATTCTACTGTTTTCTGGCGGGAGCATTTCTTAGCTTTATCGTAATAGGTGTCAACAATGGAAAGGCGAATCCGACCATTCAGGTTTGGTGTTTTTTGAGGTACATAGCAAGCACTCCGTTTCGTATAATATTTATTGCACCACAAAACGATACAAAACGCTAGTAAAATATGACGAAATTTAAAAATAAAAAAAGCCTGAAAGCAAGGAAACAAAAGGCTTTCAAGCGATAAGTGAGCATATGTTACTGCAAAACTGTGGTGCATGGCGAATCTCGTTGGGCTGCGGTTTCGGTCGTTCGCATCCTTCAAAATGAAAAGTACAAGGGAGATCTGCTTATGCAGAAGTATTATATCCGGGATTTTCTTACGAAAGAGCTGGAAAAGAACGATGGAAAACTGACCCAGTATTATGTGGAAAATGATCATGAAGCAATCATAGAGCGGGAAATATGGGACGCGGCACAGCTGGTATCCCAGAGAGAAAATCTTCTGTCAGGTTGGGAGAAAGATATTGCCCAGGGAAATGCCCTGGAGCGCTTACGCGCAGCACAGATGAAAGAGCTGACCGAAAAGTATCCTGACTGGTTCCAGGTGGCGAAGAATACGAGAATGGTGATTGGGGAAATTATAATTGGGGGTGATAAGGGGTGTGAGATTTTGTTTATGGATGGCGTAAGGCTGGTGACGGATTAGAGCGTGTTTGAAAAATCATTCCCGTTACCAGGGGAATAGGCTGTGAAGAAAGAAAGCAAAAGAATTTAGCAGACTTTCGAAAAATACTTGTAAATCAAGAACTTCAATGTTATTATGATAAAAAGCATATTTCTCATATAGTTCAAGGCATATCCGCCATCTGATTTATCTAATCACACATCAGAAATCCATGCTTTTTACCCATTAACGAAGAAGAGCAGGAGTTCTGAATGAAAGGTATGTATGCTTAGCTTGTCTTTTCTGACTCCTGCAAAGAAAAGGAGGACCAGCCTATGGTAAACAGAAACTACAAGGTCACGATATTCCGGATGCTATGAAGGCAGTAACAGGGAATTGATGGAACAGTGCCAGATACTAAGGGAATATGCAATATATGTAGCGCGGGTTCGTAAATATGCAAAATATATGCAACTGGAAACAGCTGTTCAAAAAGCTGTAGATGAATGTATTCAGGAGGAAATTCTGGAAGAATTTCTTCGGAAAAATAGAGCGGAGGTTATCGCAGTGAGTATATTTGAATATGACAAAGAAGAGGAAGAACGTAAATTGAGAAAAGCTGAGTTTGAGGCTGGGGAGCAAAGTGGAATACAAAAAGGAATACAAGAGGGAATACAGGAAGGAAAGGAATTGAAAACAAAAGAAATTGTCAATTCGTTACTTCAGGATGGAATGGGCATTGAAAAGATTGCGGCTTTACTGAAAATTAGCAAAGAACATGTTTTGGAATTAGCAGGAAGGAGCAAAAATTTATGAAAAAGAATCACCACCTTCATCGGCTGGTTCGTCTTTGCCTCATCATTTCCCTGCTTCTGCTGTGCAGTACAAGCCAGGTATTTGCCGCTGCAAAGGTAAATCTGAAAAACACCAAGATTAAACTATCAGCCACCAAACTCACCTACAATCAAAAAGTCCAGCGCCCGAAGGTAAGCGTCACCTATAAGGGCAAAGCCCTGAAAGAGAAGAAAAACTATGTTCTGAAGTATTCCAAGGGCTGCAAAAAGGTAGGCACCTATACGGTTCAGATTATTGGAAAAGGTGCTTATACCGGCAAAGTGAAAAAGCAGTTTACCATTTTGCCTCCAAAGACCCAGGTAATGGGTGGTTATGTTGGAAAAAAGACTGCCAGTGTGGTAATAAAAAGGCAAACCGCTCAGACCAGCGGTTACCAGCTGCGCTATGCCACAAATTCCAAATTAAAAAATGCGAAAACCATAACAGTCAAAGGAAACAAAAACAACACCGTTTCCCTCAATGGACTGAAAGCCGGAACTACATATTATATGCAAGCCCGTACCTACATGGCCATTAAAGGAAAGAAATATTATTCCAAATGGTCTTCCACAGAACATTGCAAAACAAGCGGAAAGTCAAAAGAAAATACTTCAAATACAACGCCTGCCCCTAAGCCGGTTCCGAAATTAACGCTCGAAGAGGGAAAAGCAAATATAACCCTGGAAAGCGGAAGGTATTATGAGATTGAAATTTCAAATGGAATCAAAGACATTAATATTTCTGATCCGGCTGTTGTATATTCCACAGATGAAGCTGAAGGCGGAAACAGCCACTTATTTGCGACGCTTGAGCCTGGGAAATGCGTGATTACCATCACGGATATTTATGGACAAAAAATTACTTCCACGGTTTCAGTTACCCAGAAGCTATACAATCCGCATACTGAGACTTCTTATGTAGTGACATCTGAAACCGTTGACAGCACACTTCCTGTTCCCACCATCAAGTCAATAGATTATGGTGACGGATGGGTGGATGTGAACTGCCCGGGAACTTTTTCCCAGTCAGATCCTTATGTTGGTTACGAAGGTTATCTTTCTTACAATGATAAGTTTGCATACAGTGTTCAGGATATGCGAACAATCGGTGAAGATGACGGGATAGGAAGTGTGAGTTTCTATTATTTAGACTCAGGCCGCAGTTATTATGCAAAAGTACGTTCTTACACCATCCGCAATAATGTAAAAGTCGTTGGACCGTGGAGCGAAATTCGTAAAGTAGATTTGCCAATATATGATACGAAAGGCATAACACCTGCTAAATATACCTATGAAATTTATGGTTTGGACAAGCAGAAAGCAGATATTTACACACAGTGTATCAAACCTCTTTTTATAAAAACAGACAATCAGGATCTGAATTCTTTTAGACTGATCTGTGATGGAGAAAGCCCTTTGATAAATGTGTATTCAGGTGGAACAACGCACATATATGATGATATTCCTTATGAAAACGGCGATTCCGAGACCACTTCCCTGAAAAAAGTAAAAGGCGGTTATATCGGATATGTATATTTTGAAAAAGCAGGAACTTACGATATCGAATTCCGAGAATACTCCATGTCTGGTTACACGGTTGCAAAAACAGTGGCATTAAATGTTATGGATTATGACCAGGCTGAGAAAGCATGGATGACTGACATTATCAATAAAGTTACAACTTCCGATATGACTCCATTTGAAAAAATGGACGCTGTAAGTGATTATCTCACAGAGCCAGGTCGCTTCAAATATGTAACGGTACATGGAAATTATCTGGTATCTCTGGCTGCAGAACCTAATACTCCATTTTTTGTATCTTATCGTTGGGATTCCTGCACATCACCGGCAGCCCTTTGTGATTTTGCAAAGTTAATCGGTGGTTTTGACGATATTCACAATTGTTATGGCGATTATCAGAGAGGTACTGAGGAATGGTCACGCTGGCATTATGTGGCTAAACTTACGATAGGAAGCGAAACACGAAATTACGCCGTATGCCCGATGAGCCCAACCGGTGAAGTCGGCGAAACACAGATGATCGACCTGACAGACCTTAGTAATATGAGGAAATTTGGGTGATTTCAATTTAAATAATTCTTTTTACCGGGCAGGCCAGAAGTCATTTCTGGTCTGCTTTTCTGCACAATTCTTATGAAAATCATATACATAATCCTCAATTTTTTTGATTGACATTGCCCTTCGTTAAGTCGTATACTTAATTTACTTTTACAAAAGAAAAATCTAAATCTGACCATTCGGTCAGGTAATTCCATTTCGTTATGAATATTTTGCGTGGGGATGAAATAGTTGTTGTAAAGTTGTACTTTTTGTATACTAATACTTGAAAAATACAAAATATATGTATATACTAATGATAGTACAAAATGTTCGTTCTTGTATTGTACACATGACTTTATATAACTTTTTCATACCAAGAAAGGAGTGTGCATGCGGGAAAAGAACGCCACATCAATTGAGTACTTTAAGGATCCACGACGGATAGTGGATCTTCTGAATGGAATGGTTTTTCATGGCAGGCAGGTTATTACAGAAGATAATCTGTTGGAGAAAAATCCAGTGCTGCATAATGTCTATCGGGAAAAGAATAAAGTTGTCGCTATAGAAAATACACCAGATCTGTCTGTTGCAGTGACGTGGAAGAGTCTGAAATTTCAGTTTATGATTCAGATACAAACACTGGAGCATTATGCAATGCCGGTCAGACTTTTGCACGAGAAAGGAATTGACTATTATAATCAGTGGAAAAAACTGCAAAAGGATCATAAGAACTGTAATGATTTAAAAGATAATGCCGAGCGGCTTTCGGGAATGAAAAAGACCGATCATTTTTACCCTGTGCTTCAAATTGTAATCTATTTTGGACAAGAGCACTGGCGTGCAGCCTTCAAAATGGATGATCTGACCGGAGCAAATGATTTTCCAGAAGAACTGCAGAAATTATTTTTCGAGACACCAATGCTGCTTTTTGAAGTGTATTATTTCAAAAATATACACTGGTTCCAGACCGATTTACAACAGGTTTGTGGATTTTTGCAAAGAACGAATGACAAAACGGCTTTACGGGAGTATGTAAAGGCAAATGAAGAGGTTTTCTCCAAACTAGAAGAAGACACATTTGACCTACTTACTGTAATGTCGGGAATTAGGGCCATGAAACTTATAAAGAGAGATGTTGAAACGGTGGGAGGTGAATTTGATATGTGCAAGGCGTTTGATGATATGATGAGAGACAGCAAACAGGAAGGTATTCGTGAGGGCAGACGTGAGGGCGAACGTAAGACAGAAGAACGAATGAATGAATTAATTCAAAAGTTAGTCTCTGCTGGGCGTATTAATGATTTATTGCAGGCAAGTAATAATAAAAAGTATCGAAAAAAACTGATGGCGGAGTTGGGAATTGCATAAGGGTAAAATTGGGTGGCAGCCTTTGATAGCAGCCACCCAATTTAATTCCAGAAGAATTACAATTCTTTGGGTAAATATAGTTCAACCTCAGTATTTTCATTTATTACATTGTACTTCACGAGCTTATATGTTACTCTATTCTAAGAATCGCAATTGTATTTGACTAATTCAGGCATATACAGTACTGTCGCCGATAGGAGACATATTCGTTTATGGAGCAAAGGAACTATGAAGAAAAAAAGAAAAGGTTTTACACTGGCAGAGCTTCTCATTGTTGTTGCCATAATAGCAGTATTGGTGGCAATAGGTATTCCCATATTTACCAGCCTGCTTGAAAAAAGCCGAGAAGCAGCCGATGCTGCAAATATAAGGGCACAGTATGCACAGGTTATGGATGAAGCAATTACAGTCGATGGAAATGTGAATATTGATGGAAAAGATTTTGAAAAAATCAATCTTAGGCAAAAACAGCCAGACTGGCAAACGGAGACAATCCCCAATAGTCTGGGAAATTTTTCTGTTATTGAAGGAATTCCCGGGACACAGGCGTGGGTAGAATATCATGCTGATACAGAAACGGTTTACATTAAGTTTGAGGGAGAAAGCCAAAATGGTGATAGCGGTTCAAATGGGGAAAATAATATCCTGATAGATAGCAGTTTCTGGGATAGCACAGCCGGATGGGAGGTAATAAATGCGAAATTTGAGAATGGAAAGGCAATTCTAACTCCTTCTCATAAGGATAGCGTGCTAAAACGGGGTGGCGATGAAACGATTATGTTACAGGCGAATAAAAAATACAAACTTGTTGTCAATATAGAAGAGTGCGGCGCGAATCTAAAGGTCAGACTGTCTAATAGAAATGGCAATAATACGTACCTTGAACAAAATGTTCAAACATTGGGGAAATATGAATTTGATTATACGCATGAAGAAGGGCACGATGATGATGTGAGAATTTCTTTTGAAGTTCCGAGAAGTCAAGTGGGAAAAGGTCCGGTATGCATTACGTCAGTCTCTTTTATACAGTTAAATAACTGAAAACATAGTCAGTGCGGATGTTGAAAATTTGCGAATATAATCGGAAAGAGGAAGAGGCACTTCGGTAAAGGGAGAAATATGATGTCGGAAAAATTGCTGGAGTTGAAATGGAGCGCAAAAATACGGAAAAGGAAGTAACAGAGCTGATCCTGTCAAGTTCATTGCATTTTAATATTGCAATGGACTTGAACAGGGCATAACTTTCTCTCTAAGAGAATTTTAAAACCTTAAATTATAATTAGTATTTTCATCTTAATCACAGTTTTTATCTTGGTTTATTAGTTATAATTTGTAGAACCATTTAGATTAATTTTTATCCAATTACCACTATCATTTGCAACGGTATCAATATTGTCACTTCTGGGGGGGAAATAATAACTGCAATCTGTTCTGCAAATATAATAATCCTCTCCTTCTTTATATATATCTCCAGCTTTTAACTTTTCCAATCGTAATTCTTTATTATTCCAAATATCTTTTAAATTATCTTTAGTTAGTATTGTTCCTGTTGGTTGGACAAAATAAGCTTGTCCTATGTTGTTATCAGGAGCCGCATAATCATGATAGTTAGTATAACTTGCATTAGTTATAGCAATGTAAAGGAGTCCATTTTTCTTATATGCCAATCCCATATTTATGCTAAATGGTTCCGTAACGCCCTCTTTATTAGGCGGCTGATTAGGATACTGAATTGCACCTATATTTAAATCTTTAATAATGGTATTGGCTGAGCTATCTTCTGTGTCTGAATTATTGGAATCTCCTTTATCTGTATTATTTTCATTCTTATTACTAGCATTATTTCCACTTTCCCAGTAAAATGAAACATACTCCATAGCATCACTAGTAGGTGCATGATATGTGATTTCGCAATACCCATTTGGTCCAGGAATTCCCTTCCAATACGTTTCGCCTGCATTCGATGATACTCCTCCAATAGTAATTGGCAATGGAGTTTGCCAATCGTTTTTCTGCTGTTTTAACGGCGTTACTTTAATGTAATAATCGCCATTATCTTGATATATTTTCTGATCTGTTTTTGTATACGTAGCACTGGTATCCCCAGTAATCGCCGCCATCATCACTTCCGCATACGCTGACCTGACATCCGAAAGATCCACCGCTTCACGGCTTCTCTCAAGCTGACTTGTAAAGATGGGAATGGCGATGGCAACCAATACACCAATTATTGCCACAACGATTAAAAGTTCTGCCAGCGTAAAACCTCTGTCAGACTTCAATTTTCTTTTCATAAACATCCCTTTTTCTTATGTATTTGTTGATAAAATGTATATTTTTCTTTTTAATGATAGCATATAGCTTTTTAGAAATCCATTTGCATTTTCGACAAAATAAGCTGTAATTTTCGTAACATTTGCGAATCAAACAAAAAGACAATAATTATCCAAAACAAGATATCAACTAATGTAAAATTATTAGTACAAGCTGTGCCTGAAAGCCAGTAATTCATATTTTCTGATGCTTTTGAGTGAAACAAAATAGAACACTTGCAAACTCTAGATTGCAATGCTATTATAATGAAAAACATATTTTTAATATATACAATGGTATATCTCCCATCTGATTTATCTAATAATATTTCAGAAATTTATGCTTTTAAATCCGTTAAAAAGGAAAAAAGCAGGAGTTCTGAATGTAATTGTTGGTTGTTGAATGTTAAATGAGGTTTGTACTCTCTGACGTTTTCCAAAAGAAGGAGCACCCGTCAACTCATATGCCGAATATACCGCTGCGAGCTCTCTTTTTTATATCGGCTGAGGCTGATCAAACAGGAAGTACAATCCAAAGGAGGTGGATTTGACATGTGTAAAGCGATTAAAGAGATGCTATGAGTTAGCAGACAAGAAGGAGAACAGGAAGGACGCTTGGAAGGACGGCAGGAAGGTCAAGATGAAATGGCGACCTTGAGCGAGAAACTTATTTTGGCAGACCGTATCAGCGAACTGTTAAAAGCAAGCACCAATCGGGAGTATCGAAATAAGCTACTGGTGGAGTTTGGGTTGGCGTGAGAATGGCGCTAAATCATGTGATTACATGATTTCTGTGCGTCGCGAAGCAGCTGCTGGTCTCGGAGTGAACAGATAAACTGAACTAAAATAATTTAAAATGTGGGACAGTGATTCATCTTGTGTTCTGTGATTTGTCATGCTACTATAAATCTGTAAGTATCTTTTGATACAAGTTATAGTGGAAGCATATCAAACATAAAAACACATGGAGAGAAGAAAAATGCAAAAGAAAAAGAAGAGAATATTCGCAGTCCTTTTGTCTGCAATTCTGGTAGTTGCGCTCACCGGCTGCAGTAAGCTGGGTTCCATTATTAATGAAATTCATGGCTCATTGATCGGAAACAATTATACCGTATATACCTATGATAATTATGGGAATCAGACCTTGAAAACTTCTGGAAAGAAAATCAGCATTACCGGAAATAAAATCGAAACTGTCAGCTATGACAGCGATGGAAGAGCAGTAACCGGCTATGATCTGTCTTCAGTAATCACGATTACCATTGATGGAAAAGAAATCGAAAGCTGCGGAGACACCTGTGTATTTGTTCAGAAGGGGCTGGAACCGGAGGTGGATTTCTCATTGGACGAGGTCAACAGTAACGGTGGGAACGGAATCACGGATAATGCAGCTCTGGCAAGGGTTTTGAACCGGTACAAAAATGATTTCGGCAAATCCAGGGTTGTGGTCATCAAATCCCAGCTTGGACAGCCTATCGCCGCATTTTCCGGGGATAATGTCTATTGGGAAATTCCGGACGATCTGCCGAAAATGACAAAGCTTATGGTCGATGGGAAGGCACTGTACATACACCGGGCGAACTACCAGATTATTGATAAAGACCTTCTTTAAAGATAAGTGCATATTTAAGAAATCGGATGTTTTATAATGATAGAAAGTGAAAGATAAGAGGAGTTACAAATGGAATTTACAGAACCAGGGCTACGAGTGAAAAATGCAGAAAAAATGCAGCAATCCAAGAGGGCATCAGGGGAAGAAATGCGACCAGCGGTATCAGTGATCATGCCCGTATATAATGGTGAGAAATACATCGCCCAGGCAGTGCAGTCTGTTTATGCGCAGAATATTCCCCTGGAGCTGATTGTCATTGATGACGGCTCTGTTGATGGAACCTGGGAAGCTCTCATTCCCTGGGAAAACAGACCGGATTTTGTTTATATAAAAAATGAGCGCAATCTCGGTGCTGCCGGTTCCCGTAACCGTGGTGTGTCTGTTGCGAAAGGCAGATATGTGGCATTTCTGGATGCGGATGACTGGTGGGAAGAGGGAAAGCTAGCGGCACAGCTGGCTGCTCTTGAAATGACCGGTGATGTAATCTGCTCCACAGGACGTGATCTCATGAATCCGGACGGAACCTTCACAGGCAAGTATATCTCGGTTAAATCCAGGCTGGACTATCATGAACTTCTGAAACACAACAGCATTAACTGTTCTTCCGTCCTGATTCTCCGTGAGGTGGCGCTGGAATTTCCCATGGAGCATGATGACAGCCATGAGGATTATATCACCTGGCTGCAAGTGGTGCGAAAATACGGACATGCCACAGGAATTAATAGGCCCTATCTGAAATATCGTCTGTCCCAGGGCGGAAAGTCAAGAAACAAAGCCAAATCTGCCATCATGACCTATCAGGTGTACCGTTACGTTGGCTATGGACCGCTGAGAAGTGCCTGTTTCTTTTTGTCCTATGCACTTCACGGAATCTGGAAATATCGTTAAAGTATCAATGGGGCTCTCCCATTTTCCTGCGCCATTGTAGGGGAGAGCATCCTGCCTGTTTCCTGAAATATCTGCTGAAATGGGAAAAATCTGAAAATCCGCACATCTGCGCAATCTGCTGGACAGTCAGTGCTTCATTTGTCAGCAGGTTCTTTGCCTTATCCATACGGATCTGAAGCAAATCTGCATGAGGGGTACTCTGGAAAAATTTCTGATAGCAGGAATAGAACTGGCTTTTTTCCAGGCTGACCGTTTTACAAAGCTTTGTGGTGTCCCATGGCTTAGCGTAGTTCGTGAGCATTTCCAGCCGAAGCTTTCGAAATGCAGAATAAAGATTGTCTCCTTCTGTTCCACTTCCATGTATCTGATGGCTTTTAAGTCCCCTTGCAATCGTAATCATAAGCTGCTGAAAGAGAGTATACTCGTATTCATCGGAAAATAAATCATTTGCTATATGTTCTTTGTGAAGGAGCCGGATGCAGGCATCGATCTCTTCACAGTTTCCCGGATAAAAAACAGTGTTAAGTGGGATTCTATACTGTTTTTTCAGATCTGCCTTACAGGAAAAATGAAGGTAGCTGTTCCGGAACCTGTGAACAGCCTTATAATACTGCTCATATCCGGGGGCATAGAGAATACAGGCATTTTCCTTGGAAATACTGAGTTTTTTATCCAGATAAACCTTCATGGGTGTCTTAAAAAGCAAAAACAGATAGTCTCCGCTTCCGTTGGGACGGTAGATCTGATCATAATCAGGGTTTGAATAGTTGTATTCGCAGAACTGAATGGAAAAATCTCTGTCTGCAGATTCGTGAAAATTCATGCTCTGGACTCCTTTCACCATTTTTTTTACTGTAATCATTATCGGAAAAAAAGTCAACTATATCGGAATAAAAAAACTGGTAAAAAAATCGTATGCCATTAAAATAATAGATACATAAAGAGCAGAAAAATGCCATACAATTGGCACCATATAAGGAGGACACCATGAAAAAAGCACAGATCATCATCGATAAATATTTCCTCACCGGCAAGGTGGATAAGCGGATTTTCGGTTCTTTTATTGAACAGCTGGGACGTGCTGTTTATGAAGGAATCTATCAGGAGGGCAGCCCGCTGTCTGACGAGCAGGGCTTTCGTAAAGATACTCTGGAACTGGTAAGGGAGCTTCAGGTTCCGATTGTCCGTTATCCGGGAGGCAACTTTGTTTCCGGCTTTAAATGGGAAGACAGTGTTGGACCGAAGAATCTAAGACCTGCCAGACCGGAACTTGCCTGGGGTGTGATCGAGAACAATCACTTTGGCCTGGACGAGTTCGTGGACTGGGCGAAGAAAGCAGACACAGATATCATGATGGCAGTGAATCTTGGAACAAGAGGACCGGAGGAAGCCAGAAATCTTCTGGAATACTGTAATTTTAAGGGCGGTACCTATTACAGCGACATGCGCAAGACCAACGGTCATGCAGAGCCGCACAACATTAAAACCTGGTGTTTGGGAAATGAAATGGATGGTCCATGGCAGATGGGACATAAGACAGCGTATGAATATGGAAGAACAGCAGCAGAGACTTCCCGTATTATGAAAATGCTGGATCCGGAAATCGAGACTGTTGCCTGTGGAAGCTCTAATCTGATGATGCCGACATTTGGAGATTGGGAGTACACGGTTCTGGACGAGTGCTATGATCTGGTGGATTATATGTCCCTTCACCAGTATTACGGCAATGCTGCTGATGACACCCCTGATTTTCTTGCAAATTCCAAAGGGATGGATGACTTTATTTCCGGCGTAGTCAGCATCTGCGACGCTGTCCGTGCGAAAAAGCATGGCAAAAAGCGCATTAACCTTTCCTTTGATGAGTGGAATGTGTGGTATCACAGCAATGCAGCCGACGAGAAACTGAAAAAATGGGGACAGGCTCCACATCAGCTTGAGGATATTTATAATTTCGAAGATGCCCTTCTGGTTGGGAGCATGCTGATCACTTTACTTCGCCATGCAGACCGTGTGAAAATGGCATGCCTGGCACAGCTGGTAAATGTAATCGCGCCGATCATGACCTCCGATACAGGTGCATGGCGCCAGACTATCTTTTATCCATATATGTACACAAGCATTTTCGGAAGAGGAACTGTGTTGAATACACAGGTACTGGCTCCGGTATATGACAGCAGGAATTACTGTGATGTTTCGTATCTGGATTCTGTGTGCGTATGGAATGAGGAGAAAGATACTCTTACAATTTTTGCAGTGAATAAAAGTCTTGAGGAAGATCTGGAGGTAAGCTGCGATTTGCGCCAGTTTGAAGGCTATCAGGTGAAAGAACACATTGTACTTACTAATGACGATATGAAAGCTGTAAATACAGAAGCGGATCCCGAAAAGGTTGTGCCTGTGGAATCCGCTGCAAGCCGGATTGACGGCGGTAAATTAAGTACTGTGCTTGGAAAACACAGCTGGAATATGATCCGTCTTGCTAAGTAGTCCGGGATAAATATTTGCAGATGCTGTGTTAGAGCGCGTTTGAAAAATCATTCCTGCAATCTGCACCCCGCACATCCTGCAAATCGTTTTTGGGAAGCGTGCACATTGTTGTCATGAAATAAAAAAGTCAGAGATTTCATAACCTGCATGAATCATACTAAATCTCTGACTATATAATTACCAATGCTTCCTACTTCTGCAGATCCGCCTTAATCTGCGTAGTAGAAATCTCCGGTGTCCTCGGAAGGTACACCACGTCGCAGTAAGGCTTCAGAAAGTCAAACTTCCCTTCCCAATCGTCACCCATAACAAAGGTATCTACGTGGTATTCTTTAATATCACTTACCTTCTGCTCCCAGTTCTCCTCCGGAATTACCAGATCTACGTAGCGGATGGCTTCCAGCAGGGATTTTCTTTTTTCATAAGAGAAATAGCATTTTTTATGCTTCTCGTTCCAGTTAAATTCATCTGTAGATAAAGCTACGATCAGGTAGTCACCATAAGCTTTCGCCCTGCGCAGCAGATTAATGTGCCCATAGTGAAGTAAATCAAAGGTACCGTAAGTAATCACTCGTTTCATGAATTGTGTGCCTTTCATAAAGAAATCTGAAAATAGTCTTGCCGGAATGGTTCCAGGCGATTTACATAGAACTATTTTACCACAGTCCAGGTAGAAAGGAAACATAAGATTATTTATCGGGAGTATTGTGCATTGCGAAGCGCGTTACTGTGAATGGAGTGAACAGTAAACAAGAAGTAAACAGTTACCCTTTATCCATGTTGTAAAAGGTATGTTTTAATGTTAAGATGGAACAATAACAGTGCAGATGTGAGCGGTAACGTGAAAACATCTGCAGGCTGCCGGAAACGAAAAAAGGCAGCGGATGAATAAAAGGAAGAGGAAAATAAGTATGAATGTATTTGACATTCTGGGGCCGGTTATGATCGGACCGTCCAGCTCACATACTGCGGGAGCAGCCCGGATCGGTCTGATGACAAGGGCTCTTCTTGGAAAAACTCCGGTGAAAGCGCACATATTTTTGCATGGTTCCTTTGCGAAAACTTATAAGGGACACGGCACGGATAAGGCTCTTGTAGCGGGAATACTGGGAATGCAGACAGATGATGAGCGTATCCGCTTTTCACTTGATGTGGCGAAAAAGGAGGGACTGGAAATTCAGATTGAGACTGGTGAACTGGAGAATACGCACCCGAATACTGCGGAGATCACTTTGACTGCAGCAGACGGGGAAAAGGTGTCTCTTCGGGGCAGCAGTATTGGCGGGGGGAATATCCTGATCACCCGAGTGAATGGAATGGAGGTTGCCCTTACCGGGCAGAATCCTGCTTTGATCGTGCTTCACAAGGATGCACCAGGGACGATTGCTGCGGTTACAGAGCTGATGGCAGAGTATGGGGTGAATATCTGCAATTTTCACTTGGCGCGCGAGACCAAGGGTGGTCTGGCGGTAATGACTATCGAGAGCGACAGCCACTTTGTTCCGGAACTCAATGAGAAGATTAACCGGCTGGAGAATATATATTCCAGTACGATGTTAGAGCGTGTTTAAAAAATCATTCCCGCAATCTGCACGCCCCACTTTGCGGTATATTTCACCCGAATTCGGTTGCCGTAGCCCGCTACTGCGCCCTCATCCGAGCGAAATCTCCCACAAATTGTAACGCACATCTTGCAGAAAGCCTTTTTCAAACACGCTCTAGAACGTGTATAAATTGCTAGTTAGTGGGGCGAAGTTCCAGCCGACATACAGCATTTGGGCAATGTGTATTACTCCAGCGAGCCATTTCAGGCGCGTTCTTAGCGCAGATGAAATCCAGCGCTTACGTAGACTTATGCGTGAGGGCTCTCCCGAACGCATTAGTCGCAGTTAGCGATTAGTTCATCGGAGCGTTGCGCCGGCGAGTGAGTAATACACATTGTCCAAATGCGTCCCTTTTTGAAAAACTTCTCACCCCACTAAAAATACGGTAAAGGAGAATTCACTGTGGATCTAAACTACCACTCAATAGAATCCCTGCTGAAAGCAGCGAAGGAGAACAACTGTCGTCTGTCCGCTTTGGTTCTGGAGCAGCAGGCGGAGCAGATGGAACTGCCGAAGCAGGAAATATATAAAAAAATGAGGGAAAACTATCGGGTTATGGCATCCTGTATCCAGCCTGGCAGCGCCCCGGATCTGAAAAGCACAAGCGGCCTCACTGGTGGAGATGCCTATCGCATGCGCACTGCTGTAGAGCAAGGGAAAAATCTTACAGGTCCCCTTCTTGGAGGCGCCCTCTATCGTGCCCTTGCAGTATCAGAACTGAACGCTTCCATGGGAAGAATCGTAGCAGCGCCTACAGCAGGAAGCTGCGGCATTGTACCGGCAGCTGTACTCACCATGCAGGAGCAGTACCAGCTTACAGAAGAGGAATGCGTCATGTCCCTTTTCACAGCATCCGCAGTGGGAATGGTAATTGCCAATAATGCTTCACTTGCAGGAGCGCAGGGAGGTTGTCAGGCTGAGTGCGGTTCTGCATCTGCCATGGCAGCGGCGGCAATTGTGGAACTTGCCGGCGGCACACCTGATATGATCCAGTCGGCAGTAGCCACTGCTCTAAAAAATATTCTGGGTCTTGTATGTGACCCTGTTGCGGGGCTGGTTGAAATTCCATGCATTAAGAGAAATGCATCAGGCGTAGCAGGGGCATTTGTGGCAGCAGAACTGGCTCTGGCCGGAATCCGAAGTGCAATTCCGGCTGACGAGGTGATCTGGACTATGAAAAAGGTAGGAGATGTGATGCCCACTGCCCTTAAAGAAACAGCAGAGGGTGGCCTGGCGGCAACACCTACAGGGCGCAAACTGCACCAGCAGGTTTTTGGAGAAATGAAATAGTATATTATTGCGATTCATCGGCAACACAAAACCACAGGAAAATATTTCAAAACACGTTAAAATATTAAAAAGTTATTCCAAAAACCACAAAAATATGTTATCCTTTATTCATAAAACTGACATGTCTGAAAAATAATTAAGTCAGAGTATAAAGGTGGCTAAAATGAGCAAGAATACGAAGGAACAGGAAATCCCATATTCCTACCTTGTGGATAATATAAAAATATTTTTGATTTTTCTGGTGGTTTTTAATCATATCATTGCATTCCAGCTGGTTAAAGCAGATCAGGTTGTGCGTTTTGTGTGGTATGGAATTACCATATTTCATATGCCGGCGTTCATATTTATTTCCGGTTATCTGTCCAAGAAGCCTCAGGATGTGATGAAGAATGTTAAGAATTTATTGATTCCATATATTCTGGGTTATACACTTACCTGGGCAGCGCAGATCTGGCTGGGAAATAAAATGGATTATGAACTGCTCCGTCCTTCCGGAACCGTTATGTGGTATGTGCTTGCGTTGTTTGCATACCGTCTGACCATAGAAGCATTTGGAAAAATAAGGTTTATTGTACCTCTCAGCATTATTTTTGCGCTGTGGGCAGGAACCAGAATGGAATTCAGTACATTTTTATCAGCTTCAAGAATTGTGGTATTTTTCCCGTTTTTTGTGGCAGGATATTTATGGAAGAGTGAATACACCAAGGTGATCCGCAAATTTAAAGGCAAGATCGTGGTTGCACTTTTCGTGATCATTCTGCTGTTTGTGGCGACCAATTATATGATCGGAAATAATATTCCGGTAGACCTTTTCCGAGGCAATCATTCCTATCTTGCAAGTGGAATGGACAATGTGGAGGGAATGGTAGTCAGAGGAATGATGTATCTGATTTCCTTTACGGTTATTTTTGCATTGCTGGTGCTGATGCCAGATAAACGCCATCCATTTATTTTCCTGGGAAGAAACACAATGGGAATTTACTTTTTCCATTATCCCATCATGATTCTGATGAACGGACTTATGATTCTGAATATTCCGCAGCTGATGAATGTCTGGGCATTGTTCGGAGTGTCGCTGCTGTTTGTACTGATACTTGGAAGCCTTCCTGTAGACTGGATCTACACTAACATTATGGGACTGATCACATTTATTCTTTTCAAACGTGAGAAGAAGGTGGAGGATGAAGGCCTGGAAGACGAATACGATAATGAAGAGGAAGACCGGTTCGCAGTACTGGCACAGCGTAGAATGGCTATTGAAGAGCTGGCTGCTACATGGGATACATCGTTTGATACAGAAGAGAAAGAGGAGCATGAAGAAGGACAGTCCTGAGGGATTGTCTTTCTTTGTATCGGAAAGGGACTACTGTGAGCAGAAATTTTGTTCATATTTTTTCACAGGCAGATGTTCTTTCATAATGACTTACTATGCAAATTGTGTTATACTAAATGTATTTAGTGATTGCTGTTTGCAAAACATACAGGAGAAATTAATGCAGAATCTTTTGGTGAATGAGTGGTGGATTGCGAATAGTAATTTTTTTGCGGTAATCCTTACGCGCGCCTGGGAAACGCGCTGAATGATATGGGTTTCGAATTTTGACAGGGAGTATTTTTCAGGGGAAAACACTATGAAAAAAGTAATCACTTACGGAACTTTTGACCTGTTCCACGAGGGACATTATAATATTTTAAAAAGAGCGAAAGCATTGGGCGATTATCTGATCGTGGGCGTGACCAGCGAGAGCTACGATATTGAGCGTGGTAAGCTGAACGTGCGGGACAGCCTTCTGAAAAGGATTGAGAATGTACGCCGTACCGGTTTTGCAGATGAGATCATCATCGAGGAGTACCAGGGGCAGAAGCTCAGCGATATCATCAAGTATAAGGTAGACCTTCTGGTACTTGGTTCTGACTGGCGCGGCAAATTTGACTACCTTAAGAATTACTGTGATGTTGTGTACCTGGAGCGTACCAAGAATATTTCCAGCACCAAGCTGCGCGGTGAGGGAACCACTTACACCGTGGGTGTAGTTACAGATAATGACCAGGATAATGGGATTGTGTGGGAGACAAAATATGTCAGCGGTCTTCATGTGGAGTGCGTTTTTTCTGAGAATGCAGAGGCAGCGGAGTCGTTTTGTGACAAATATGAATTGGATTCCTACTACAGCGTGGAGGCAGATAATGGGGAATGGCAGCAGGGATTTGACTGCTTTTTGTCCCAGGTAGACATAGTTTATATCAAAACCGAGCAGCCTAAGAGGGAGAAATACATCCGCAGATCCCTGGAACTTGGAAAATATGTGATAAGTGATGCGCCTATGACAGAGAATAAGGAGAAGCTGAAGGACCTGTTTGCACTTGCGGCAGCCCATCATGTACTCCTTGTGGAGAAAATAAATCTGGTGTATCTGCGGGCCTTTAACCAGCTTGTCTGGCAGACACACAGCGCCTTGGTGGGCGATATTGTGTGTGTGAAATGCTCTATTTCCCAGGACCATTTCGAAGGAGGAAGAAGTTTTTCCGAAACTGCAGTTCTGCCTTTGTGTGCTATTATCAAGATACTGGGCAGAAATTACCAGGAAGTGAATTCCAATGTGGTGAAGGACAGATCTGGAAACTGCATTTACGACATGATCACCATGAAATATCAGGATGCTCTTGCCACAATCGAGATTGGCACCACAGTAGATGTGGAGGATGAGTTTGTTGTGATCGGTACGAAAGGCCGTGTGACCATCCCGGGAGACTGGTGGAACACAGGATATTTTGAGGCAAAGATAGACGACAGCAAGGGACTGAAGCGGTACTGCTTTAACTTCGAAGGCAATGGCCTCCGTTACCTTTTGCAGGAGCTGCTTATTATGATCAGTGATGAGAGAACGGAATGTACCAGACTTTTTAATGAGGAATCAGAGACTCTGGCAGACATTCTGGAAATCATAAACCAGAGAGGATAACCAATGACAGAGAAACAGGAACATCTGCTGCAGCTTTTTCGTGAGCTGGATGAGATCTGTAAAAAGAATAATCTGAGATATGTGATGGCGGGAGGAACAGCCATCGGTGTTGTGCGAAACGAGGGATTTATTCCCTGGGATGATGATGTGGACATCTATATGCCCAGAGATGACTGGAACAAACTGGTGGAAATTTCCGGATCCGTGCTTCCGGAGCACCGCGCCCTTCAGTGTGTGGACGTAGACCGCAGCTATACCAATACTTTTCCAAGGTATGTTGCTACGGACAGCTGCGCTCTTCACAAGCATCAGATTATCGGCAGGGACAGTGCCGGTGAGATCATCGACGTGCTCACCCTGGATCCCATTCCCGCAGGTGATAAGGAATATGAGAAATACAGAACTCATATGATGATCTACTCTGAGCTGGTAAATATGGTAGTTGTATATGGTGCCCGCTGGGAAATTCCGGTGACTGCCTATCTGCGCTGGCTTTTTTCCTATACATTTCTGGGGAAAGACCGCACATTGAAGAAACTGGAAAAGATCATGTATTCCTATAAGGAAGAGGATTGTCCGCGCTATGCAATGCGCTGGGGTGGCTGTCCGTTCCTTTTTGACAAGGACATGATGTTTCCTGTAAAATATATGAGCTTTGAAAATACAAAGGTAATGGTGCCGCACAGAATGAGTGACTATCTGATCTGGCATTACGGAGATGAATGGTCCTATATTCCGCCCCATGGGGAAAGAGAATCCCATGATGCGGTCACGGTAGAGGGAATTACCTATAAAGAGCTTCGGGATGATTATCTGCCGGGAATCCGCAAGGGCAGGCTTCGCAGAGATTCCATCTGGCGAAAGATCTATTCTCTTGCAGGTGCGAAGCGGAATCACCGCCTTCAGTATAAACGCAATCTTCTGCTGGCAAAAAGTACGGTGATGGATCTGGAGGCGCGCATTTCAGAAAGCAGATACAGCCTGAAGGAATTGGTAGAAAAGCGTGACTTTTTCCAATTAAATGAAATCTTTACAAAATATTACCAGGTTCAGCTGAGCTCTGCGTTTATCGGCAGGGAGGATTTTGGCGGAATCTATGCTTTTTATCATCCTGTTTTGCTGGAAGTCAGCGATGTGACTTTTTATGCAGCAATGCTGACGCTGGTTTATACAGAACGGATCGGGAAAGCATGGAGAATGCTGGTGGTGAAAGAGCAGACTGGTACATTCCCTTCTGAACTGGCCCAGTTGAAATCTGATATTGAACTGTTTCGAAGAGCAGTCTGCGATTATGAATTTAAGCGTTATCAGGAAGCAGAGGATACAATGGTGCCGCTGATGGAACGGTATCCGGAAGTGCCGGGATTTGTGAAATTTAAGAGCCGTTTTCTTATGGAACGCGCCCGCAATGGAATTGATATGGTGGAAGCGGAGCTTTATATTGATGAGGCGCTGCGGCTTTTCCCGGAGGACGGGTATTTCTTGAAGTACCAGGGAGAACTGCTCTGGATGAAGGGCAAATGTGCGGATGCTCTGGAAGTTTTTGCAGATGCCCGTGAGAAAACAAATAATGGAATTACCCAACTGGAGTTGGATAAGTTTTTGAATCCTTATGGCAGGGAGACGGTGAAGACTTGTCAGCAGCTTCTGGATGTTGGACAGAAGGATGGGGCGATGAAGCTTATGGCTTTGTGGTACAGACTTCTGCCGGAGAATCCTTCTGTGCGGGAATATTATTATCTGGCCCGCGCAAGTGTTGCGAAAAAGCGTTCTGAGGTGGAAGAACTGATCGGGGAAATTCTAAAGCGCATTGATGCAGAGCGTGCAGAGAGCCCAGGTGAGAACAATGACATCCAGATTTATAAGCGTGCACTGACAAAGGCATGGGAGCGCCTGGGCTATCCAGGTGAGCTGGCAAGGGTCCGCACAGATCTGGTTTACACCAGTGAGGCGGATGATCTGGAATGGCTGGCAGAACGTGCCAAGGACGGACAGATCCGCAAGGAAAAACGAGCCCAGGTGTACAAGGTAATTGGAGATGTGAGAAGAAAACAGGGACAGACGGAGGCTGCGTTCCAGAACTATCTGGAGGCACTGCGGCAGAATGGAAGCGGTTTTGTGCGAACGGAGCTTTCCAGAATATTTCTCACAGATATGTATGAAGGAAGCAAGAGAGCAGCTGTATATGCAAAAGCCGGAGATGCTTCTGAGTTTTTGAATCAGTGGCTTGGAAAGTATGGAAGTATAGAAGAGATACAGCAGCTTGTAAAAGAATGCTTGTGACACACATCTTGCAGAAAGCCTTTTTCAAACAGGCGATGGTAACAGTGTGATCACTATGAACAGACAGATGGGAGCAGACATAGCTTGAACAGAGAAATAAAAGAAGTTGTAAAGCTTCTGGCCGAAATAGATAAAATATGTAAAAGAGAAGGAATTCCTTATTATCTGGGACCACAGCTTACTTTGTGCTGTGTTACCGGGCAGGAGATCACCAGCCCTCATGCAGGTGTGGTCTATATGCGGACTGCGGATATGGAGCGCTTTCGTCTGGCTGTGGAGAAGGAGACTCCGGATGGCAGAATTGTAGAATCCATGAATAACAATAAGCGTTTTTATGGATTTTTCCTTCGCTATACAGATCTGGATACGTTGTGTTTCCGTCTGAATGAAGGCAGGAACTACAAATATCCGGGTATGGGAGTGGATATTCTGCCCTTGCGTGGAAAACAGCGTTCCAGACTTGCTCATTTGTGGACAAGAGCCCAGGAAGTGGGATGGAATGAGCTGGCTGATTATTATGGAGACCGAAAAGGCAGGAAAAAGGCAATCTGCCGTTTTGCCATGCGGCTTCGCCTGGTCACAGGACGCGCCCGTCTGGGAAAAAGCCTTTACCGCATGCTTTGTAAAAGGATGAATGTGGAGGATACCCAGGAATATGTAGTTCGCCTGAAGAAAAAGGCAGTGTATTTTCCAAGGGAAATTTTTGATGAGACAGAAACTGTGGTGATCGCTGGCAGGAAGTTTCCGGTGCCGGGAGATACTTATACGTATCTTCAGAAGTATTATGGGGAAGACTACCAGGAGAAGGTTCTGGATAATTATACAGTGAAGCTGTCGGAAATGGTCAGTGCCAGGATCCGATTCGAGGATTATTTTCAGGAAGTGGGAAGTCAGAAGAGCCTGATCCGGAAGCGCAGCCGTGCCCGACGGAAGCAGGGACATGCCAACCAGAAAAAGGAATATCTGAACTGGAGCTGGAATTATGTGAAATTCTGTGCATCCAAGATTGAACTGGAGAAATATTATCTGGATAACAAAGAGTATATTATAAATCTTTATAAGAATAAAGATTATCCGGCTTTGGAAAAAGTTTTTGTCCCATATACAAAGGCTATGGTGAAGAGCCTTAAGAATGACGAGGTGTTTATTCCGGATGAGGAGCTTCAGCATATTTATCTGGATATGTTGGGGGTAGCAGGAAGGACAAATCTGAAAAAAAAGGTGGAGAAATTCTGGAAATGAAAGTAACGGATTATATTGTTGAGTTTTTACAGAGAAAAGGGATTCATGATTTCTTTGGATACCAGGGAACCATGATCGCTCATCTGGTTGATTCTATAGAGAAAAATCCTCATACCAGAAGCCATTCCAGCTATCATGAGCAGGGAGCGGCTTTTGCAGCATGTGGATATGCCCAGGCGGGGGAACGGTGTGCATGTGCTTATGCGACCAGCGGCCCGGGTGCTGCGAATCTGATTTCAGGAATCGCAGATGCTTATTTTGATTCTCTTCCGGTTGTTTTTCTTACTGGTCAGCTGAATACTTATGAGTATTCCGGCATCCCGGGACTTCGGCAGCAGGGCTTTCAGGAGATTGATATTGTTGCCATGGCGAAGCCTGTGACCAAGTATGCAGTACAGATCCGGGAAGACGAGGATATTGTAAAAGAACTGAATAAAGCTTATCATATTGCGAATTCTGGTCGGAAGGGGCCGGTATTGATTGATCTTCCTATGAATATACAGCGGGGGGATGTAAAAAATCCGGTTTATGACATAAGTCTGGATGAGATGGGATTTGGTGCAGCTTGCGAGAGCAGCATGGAAGCAACTGCAAACAGCTGCGGAGCAGCAGGCGTGGACATGGCAATGAAGCCGGACGACAGTGGAGTGTTAGAGTCTGCAAAAACGGTAGACTGTGAAATATCAGCTTGCGCTGTTTCTGCAGCAGATGCAATCCGTAAAGCACTGGATAAAGCACAGCGTCCCGTAATCATGTTAGGACATGGAGTCAGCGACAAAGCAGTTCGCGACCAGTTATTTACTCTGGCACGTCAGTGGAAAATCCCAGTGATCACAAGCGTGTTGGAAATGTCAGCACTACCGTGGGACGACCCGCTGAACTTCGGATGCATCGGCGGTGCTTACGGACACCGTTACGCGAATATGATCGCCAATGCGAAAAGTGACTTGCTGATTTGTCTTGGCATTTCCCTTTGCACCCGTCAGATTGGTACGAAAGTTCATGAGTTCGCGAAAAATGCGAAAATCATCCGAGTAGATATTGATAACTATAATTTGCAGCGAAATATTCACGAAAATGGAATTGATGAAATGAAATTCTGTGCAGATGCTGCAGAGGTGATTCGGGCAATGGCAGAAAATGCGGAAAGTGCAGGGAGTGCAGAATCTGATGGTTCGACGGTTTATGATTTCAGTGAATGGCTGGCTGTGTGCGCCGATATAAAGAAATCTTTGCGCGCAGTAGATGATTCCATCCCAGAACGCTATCCGAATCGTATGATCGCAGATTTAAGCAACGCTCTTGCAGACACTTCCGCAGTAGCAGTTGACGTAGGACAGCATATGGTATGGAGCTACCAGTCCTTCCATAACCAGAAAGACCAGAAGCTTCTTTTCTCCGGCGGACACGGAGCAATGGGCTATGCTCTTCCAGCAGCAATCGGAGCTTATTACGCCACCGGAAAGCCAGTAGCCTGCATTTGCGGTGACGGCGCATTCCAGATGAACATTCAGGAACTGGAGTGGGTCAAGCGTGAGAATCTTCCTATTACCATGATGGTAATGAACAACCACGCCCTGGGAATGATCCGCCACCTCCAGCGCGACTACTTTGAGCAGGTCTATGCTGATACCTCAGAAGGCAGCGGCTTCTCGTCCTGCAACTTCGCAGAGGTAGCCAAAGCTTATGGAATCAGCAGTGCCTGTATGGAAGCCAATGAGGTTGTTGAAAAAGCGGCAGACTTTTTACATGGCACCGAAGCGCCGAAACTCCTTGAAATCCGCCTGGAGCCCGGCACCTTCGCTTATCCCAAGACCTGCCTGGGCGAACCCATCCACAACCAGCAGCCGTATATCCCGAAGGACGTCTACGACAGACTGATGGATTTATAAAAAATAAATTTATAAGAACCGGGCTATTTTCAATAACACATTGAAAGTATGACCTGGTTCTTGTTATCATAGAGAATAACGAAATTGTTATTTAGTTGATTAAAAGTTCTTTAATGCGGACGCATTTGGACAATGTGTATTACTCACTCGCCGGCGCAACGCTCCAGCGAACTAATCGCTAACTG
>OGOL01000045.1_pt1 | contig 133739 bp, 114 predicted proteins | sample 1552641 | NCBI WGS metagenome assembly OGOL01 (sample SAMEA2580140, study PRJEB22360) | human gut metagenome | biome: human gut; feature: human-associated habitat; material: faeces | place: Denmark | collected 2008/2010 | reverse complement strand
CGGTAGTAAATTCAGTTCTTATATCCCGTGAAATGCCCGTATTTCCGGGCTTTTTTGAGATAATCAGAGTTGTTTTGTTTAAAAATTTAGAAAAATTGTACAAAAAGTAAAATAAAAAATTGTGCAACTGGTAAAAACTCTCAAAAACTATTGACAAAACAGAGGAATGGGACAATAATGTAATTACTTTAATAAAACATTTTATAAAAGATAAAACAAAAGAAGAACAAATATAAAGGAGGAAACAATTATGTTACAGCAGGTAATGACAAATCCAGGAGAAATTACATTTAGAGAGGTTCCGGTTCCAGAAGTCAAGGATGATCAGGTACTGGTAAAAATCAGAAATATAGGTATCTGTGGTTCTGATATCCATGTATATCATGGAAAGCATCCGTTTACGAAATATCCGGTGACACAGGGACATGAGGTTTCCGGAGAAATCGCAGAAATAGGGAAAAATGTTTCTGGGTTTCAGATCGGACAGAAAGTTACGATTGAACCACAGGTTTATTGCGGACACTGCTATCCGTGTCGCCATGGAAAATATAATCTTTGCGAGGAATTAAAGGTTATGGGATTCCAGACCACAGGTACGGCTTCTGAATATTTTGCAGTAGATGCATCTAAGGTAACACCGATTCCGGAAGATATGTCTTATGAAGAAGGGGCGATGATCGAGCCTCTTGCAGTTGCAGTTCATGGAGTAAAGCAGATGGGCGATGTAAAAGGAATGAATATCACAGTAATCGGCGCAGGTCCAATTGGAAATCTTGTTGCACAAACAGCAAAAGGGATGGGAGCAGCAAAGGTTATGATTACCGATGTCAGTGATCTGCGTTTGGAAAAAGCAAAAGAATGTGGAATTGATGTATGTGTCAACACGCTGCACAAAGATTTTGGAGAGGCTATGGTAGAGGCATTTGGTCCGGATAAGGCAGATGTGATCTATGACTGTGCAGGAAATAACATTACGATGGGGCAGGCAATCAAATATGCAAGAAAAGGAAGTGTGATCGTACTGGTTGCAGTATTTGCAGGAATGGCAGAGGTGGATCTGGCAGTCGCAAATGATCACGAACTCGATATTAAAAGTACTATGATGTACCGGCATGACGATTATGTAGATGGTATCCGTCTTGTCAATGAGGGAAAGGTACATTTGAAACCATTAATTTCAAAAACGTTTGCATTTAAAGATTATCTGAAAGCATACCAGTATATTGATGATAACCGTGAGACAACGATGAAAGTCATTATCAATGTGCAGGAGGATTAAACAGATGAAAAACGAATATGGAATTGTCGGAGTAGCCCACATAGGGCTCCCGACGAATGATTTAAAAAAGACAATCGAATTTTATAAAAGTCTTGGATTTGAAGTGATTTTAGAAACCTATAATGAAAAGGCAAAAGAAAAGGTTGCGTTTTTGCAGATTCAGAATTACTGTATCGAATCGTTTGAGAACGGACAGGCGGTAATGGCAGACGGGGCATATCAGCATGTCGCACTGGATGTGAGAGATATTGAAGAAATGTATAAAAAGATCTGTGAAAATGGATATGAAGTCATTACGGATGGAATTGAGCAGCTTCCGTTTTGGGATAATGGTGTAAAGTTTTTCATGATTAAAGGACCGAATGAGGAGAGAATCGAGTTTTGCCAGAAACTCTGATGAAGTAGGAGGAACGTATGGGTAGCGAGAACAGAAGTGGAAAAGTGCCGCTGATCAGCAAAATTGCATATGGTTTTGGTGATGTGGGATGTAATTTCAGTTGGATGTTTGTCAGCAATTTTTTAATGATTTTTTATACCGATGTATTTGGAATCAGTATGGCAGCAGTGTCTGCACTGATGCTGTTTTCCCGATTCTGGGATGCCATTAATGATCCGATTGTCGGGGGACTGACCGACAAGACAAAGACAAGATGGGGAAGATACCGTCCATGGCTTTTGGTGGCGGCACCGATTACGGCGATGCTCCTTGTAATGACATTCTGGGCAAGACCAGACTGGAATCAGACTGCAAAAATTGTATATATGGTAATCACATATTGTCTCCTTGTTTTGGGATATACCTGTGTGAATATTCCATATGGAACACTCTGTGGAGCAATGACACAGGACATTGATGAGCGTGCAAAAATCAACACTTCCCGTTCCGTTGCAGCAATGATTGCAATCGGTGTGTTAAATATCATTACCGTTCCTTTGATTAACAAATTTGGAAGCAGCAGTGCAAAAACCGGATATCTGACGGTGGCAGTTATTTATGGATGCATTTTTGCAGCATGTCATTTCTTTTGCTTTGCAAAGACAAAAGAGGCTGTGATCACACCGGAAAAAGAAAAAATTTCTATAAAAGTCCAGCTAAAAGCGGTGCTTCAGAATCGTCCGTATCTGCTGGCTCTGGTAGGACAGATTTTATTTGGTTTTACTTTATATGGAAGAAATGCGGATGTCCTGTATTATTTTACTTATGTAGAAGGAAATGCCTCGTATTATACCACTTATTCGATGTGCATCATTATTCCTTCCATTATTGGAGCAGCCTGCTTTCAGCCGGTATTCCGTAAACTGAACAATAAAGGAAGAACTGCCAGTGTATTTGCACTTTTGACAGGAATTTCGATGCTTTCCATGTTTTTCTTTAATGTAAAAGAAGCTCCGGTTATCTTTTATGCATTGTCTGGAATTACACAGTTTTTCTTTTCCGGATTCAATACCGCAATTTATGCAATCATTCCGGATTGTGTGGAGTACGGTGAGTGGAAAACCGGATTGCGCAACGATGGATTTCAATATGCGTTTATCTCGCTTGGAAACAAGATTGGAATGGCAATTGGAACAGCACTTCTTGCCGGATTACTCGGAAAATACGGGTATGTGGCAAACCAGACACAAAATGCAGCCGTACTTTCCATTATGAAACATGCATTTACAACCATTCCGGGGGTTCTCTGGATTGTGACTGCTGTGGTATTATTCTTTTATCGGCTGAATAAAAAGCGTTATAATGAAATTGTGGAGGAATTAAAGAATGGAAAAAGAGGTTGATATTGTAGCATTGGGTGAACTGCTGATCGATTTTACCGAGGCAGGATACGGAAAAGATGGAATGAAGCTGTTTGAGCAGAATCCCGGTGGTGCACCGGCGAATTTGTTGACGGTTGCAAGCCATATGGGATACCGGACATCGTTTATTGGAAAAGTCGGAAAAGACATGCATGGTGCATTTTTAAAAAGAACCTTACAAAATGAGGGGATTGCAGTGGACCATCTGATCGAAGATGATAAGTATTTTACTACACTTGCGTTTGTAGAAATTGATGAAAACGGTGAGCGGAAATTTTCATTTGCAAGAAAACCGGGCGCGGATACACAACTTCGGAAAGAAGAACTGGATCCGACGCTTTTGAAAAAAGGTAAAATTTTTCATTTCGGATCGCTTTCCCTGACGGATGAACCGGCAAAAAGTGCAACTTTAGAAGCCGTTCATATCGCAAAAGACGCGGGAGCATTGATTTCTTATGATCCAAATTACCGTGCATCCTTGTGGAGAAATGAACAGACTGCAGTACAGGAAATGAAAGCAGTGATTCCATTTGCGGATGTGATGAAGGTATCGGATGAAGAAAGTCTCCTGCTGACGGGAAAAAACAGCTATGAAGAAGCTGCGGAGGAGTTGCTTTCCATGGGACCAGAGCTGATTGCCATTACACTTGGCAGTGACGGCGTACTTGTGGCAACTACGGATGGAAAAGAACAGATCAGGGGATTTGCAACAGAGGCGGTTGATACAACAGGAGCCGGAGATTCATTCTGGGGTGGATTCCTGAGCCAGTTTTTATCCCTGAACAAAGCAATTGATGAGATGGACTGGAATGATTTGCGTGCCTGTGCACGGCAGGGAAATGCAGTAGCATGTCTGTGTGTGCAAAAGAGAGGTGGAATTCCTGCGATTCCAAAGAAACGAGAAGTAATGGAGTTTTTAAATCAACATATCAAAAAATAAATTTGATTTCCGTGCATAGACGGACCGGTCAGGTGAATACAGACAGGAAACGCAAAAAGAAGCTGACACACGAAAAGAAAATTTCGTGTGCAGCTTCTTTTTTGCTGGTTATTAGCATCCAAAACACTTACGGATCAGTGCTGAGAAATCGCAGTTGGAAAAAAATCTAAAACACATAGTTAAGTACCTCCCTGTTTGTATTTGTATTAGCTAAGTACAAATGCATTGTAACAAGTCTGTAATATTTCTGCAATAGGAGAGTATTTCCAGTTTAGGAAAGTTCCAGTTTTCCGGTATACAGCTGATAATAGGTTCCCTTCTGCTTAATCAGATCCGCATGATCCCCGCGTTCAATGATCTGTCCATGGTCAAGCACAATAATTGCATCACTGTTTCGGATCGTAGACAGACGGTGGGCGATCACAAATACCGTACGCCCTTTCATCAGATTATCCATACCCTTTTGTACAATGCTTTCGGTACGGGTATCGATGCTGGAAGTTGCCTCATCGAGGATGAGAACCGGTGGATCAGCCACGGCAGCTCTTGCAATGGAAAGCAGCTGGCGCTGTCCCTGGGAAAGTTCTTCGCCGTCACCGCTTAACATGGTATCATAACCGTTTGGCAGCATCCGGATGAACTGGTCTGCGTGCGCAAGTCTGGCAGCTTCGTATATCTGCTCATCGGTTGCATCAAGATTTCCGTAACGGATATTGTCACGGATGGTTCCGGTAAACAGGTGGGTATCCTGCAGGACAATACCGAGAGAACGGCGCAGATCATCTTTTTTGATCTTGGTGATATTGATGCCGTCATAGCGGATTTTTCCTTCCTGAATATCGTAGAAACGGTTGATCAGGTTGGTAATTGTTGTCTTTCCGGCACCGGTAGAGCCAACAAATGCCAGTTTCTGTCCCGGTTTGGCGAACAGACTGATATCCTTTAAGATGACCTTATCCGGATTGTAGCCGAATGTAACATCTTCAAAACGGACATCGCCGGTCAGAGGGGTGTAAGATACACTTCCATCTGCGGAATGTGGATGTTTCCATGCCCACATGCCGGTACGTTCTTTACATTCGATGATGTTGCCATTGGCATCTCTTTTTGCATTGACAAGTGTTACATAGCCTTCGTCTGTCTCCGGTTTTTCGTCGATCAGGGCAAAGATTCTCTCAGCTCCTGCCAGAGCCATAACGATGGAGTTGAACTGTTGTGCCACCTGCATAAACGGCTGGGTAAAACTCTTGGTAAACTGCAGGTAGGAAGCCATGACGCCGAGCGTAATGCCACCCACACCGGCAACCGAGAGAACACCACCGAGAACAGCAGTCAGCACGAACTGTAAGTTTCCGATGTTTCCGATCACCGGTCCCATCATGTTTGCGTATTTGTTTGCCTGTGAGGCACTGTCAAACAGTGCTTCGTTGAGCTGGTCGAATTCCTCTTTGGATTTCTGCTCATGGTTGAACACTTTTACCACACGCTGGCCATTCATATGTTCTTCCACAAATCCGGTCACGTCGGCAAGGGAAACCTGCTGGCGCACAAAGTATTTTCCACTGTTTCCACCGATTTTTTTTGTGACAAATACCAGAATCCCGATGACAACAATGGCAAGCAGTGTCAGCAGGGGACTTAAGACCAGCATGGAAATAAACGTAACAATGATGGTGAAAAATGACATCAGTGCCTGTGGGATTGCCTGACTGATCATCTGGCGCAGGGTATCGGTATCATTTGTGTAAAGACTCATGATAGAGCCATTTGTATTTTGATCGAAATAGCGGATCGGAAGGGTCTGCATATGCTCAAACATATCATCACGCACACGCTTTAACACACCCTGGCCGATATATACCATCATACGGGTATAGATAAATGTTGCAATAACACCGACAATGAAAATACAGCCAAGTACAGCAAGTGCACGGTAAAATTCGGTATAGTCCGGGCTTTTTTGTCCAATCAGGGGAAGGATGAAATCATCAAGCATGTATTTTAAGGACAGAGATACCGAAATGGATGCGACTGCACTTAAGAAGATACATACAAATACAAGAATAAAGCGGGCTTTATAGGTTTCTGTTACATATTTCAACAGACGTTTTGCGGTAGCAATATTGTATTTGGAAAGCTTTGGCTTTTTGTTATTCATGATCTTCACCTCCTTTGACCTGTGATTCATATACTTCACGGTAAATAGCATTGGTTTTTAACAGTTCTTCGGATGTACCAATGCCGGAAATCTCACCGTTTTCAAGGACAATGATCAAGTCGGCATCTTCAATGGAAGAAACACGCTGTGCAATGATGATCTTTGTCGTGTTTGGAATTTCCTCGCGGAAAGCCTTGCGGATCAGCGCATCGGTTTTGGTATCCACGGCGCTGGTAGAATCATCAAGGATCAGAATTTTTGGTTTCTTCAGCAGGGCACGGGCAATACAAAGACGCTGTTTCTGCCCACCGGATACGTTGTTTCCACCCTGGACAATCTGTGTATTGTAACCATCCGGAAATTCGCGGACGAACCCATCGGCCTGTGCCAGTTTACAGACATTCTGTACTTCTTCATCGGTAGCATTTTCGTTGCCCCAGCGGATATTGTCGTAAATTGTTCCGGAGAACAGGACGTTTTTCTGCAACACCATGGAAACCTGATCGCGCAGGGCTTCCAGATTATATTTGCGCACATCGATACCGGAAACTTTTACACTTCCTTCGGTGACGTCATATAGACGCGGAATCAGCTGTACAAGCGTTGATTTTGCACTTCCGGTTCCACCGATGATCCCTACGGTCTGACCGGATTTGATATGCAGATTGACATCTTTTAAGGAAAGATTTCCACCTTCACCGGCATAACTGAAACCGACATGGTCGAAAATAATATCACCATCGGTAACGGAAGTTACAGCATCAGCAGGATCGCGCATTTCCGGAATCTCATTTAGTACTTCCGTGATACGGTCGGTCGATGCACCGGCAATCATGATCATGACAAACACAAATGTTACCATCATCAGGGAACCGATGATCTGTAAGGCATATACAATAATGGAAGTAAGTGCACCGGTTTCCATGGTTCCGGTTACGATGCCTTTTCCGCCAATGTAAATAAGAATCATAATCACAGCATACATGACAAACTGCATAACCGGGGAATTCCAGGCAACGATCTTTTCCGCCGTGGTAAAAAGTTGATAAACATATTTGGAAACACCGTGGAATTTACCAATTTCATAATCTTCACGGACAAATGCCTTTACCACGCGGGCGGCATTTACATTTTCCTGTACGGAATTGTTTAATTCATCATATTCGTCAAACACCTTAATGAAATGTGGATGGGCTTTTTTTGCGATAAATAACAGCGTGCCACCGAGTACCGGAATGACGATTAAAAATAAGAGCGCAGCTTTTCTGCTGAGCGTCAGGGTCATAACCCAGGATAAAATAATCATGATCGGAGCCCTTGCCAGCAGGCGGATACTCATCATGTAAGCCATCTGGATATTTGTGATATCGGTGGTCATACGTGTTACAAGACCGGACGTGGAAAAATGGTCAATATTTTTAAAGGAAAAATCCTGTACTTTATAATAAATATCGTGCCGCAGGTTTTTGGCATATCCGGCTCCGGCAATTGCTGCAAAGTTTCCGGCCTGTACACCGAAAAACAGGGACATCATTGCCATAATTACAAGGATAAGTCCTCTTTGGATAATATATCCGAGATTTCCTTCTGCAATGCCAATATCAATAATTTTTGCCATTTCCAGAGGAATCAATACTTCCATCAGTACCTCTAATGTAACCAGAAGAGGGGCAATGATGGATTGCTTTTTGTATTCCCGGACGGATTGTAAAAGTTTCTTATTCATTTTTTTTACATACCTCCTTATGTTCTGATACGTTATAGAGCATCTGGCAGAGCACTTTTTTACAGGTCAGAACATCAGCTTCGGAAATATCTGTCGTAAGCTGTGTTTCCGACTGCCTTATGTGTGCAAGGATGCTCGGACGGAGTGCTTCCGCTTTCTTTGTAGGAATGATGCGTTTCAGACGGGCATCTTTTTTTTCGCTTTCCCGCACAATAAAACCATTTTTTTCGAGAAGCTGCAGCATTCCGGTCGCCGTGGATTTGCGGATCTGAAATTCTTCTTCGATGTCTTTCTGGTAGACAACCTTGTGAAGGGTTTCCAGAAGAAGAAATTTTAACACATGTTTCTGCATGGTGGTCAGACCATCGTCGTTGATCATGGAGTTCACACAGCTTTTCCGTTTCATCTGATGGGACAGTACCTGGATCAGGCGGCCCATATGAATTTCTTTGAGTTGTTCTTCATCGAAATCCTGCAAGAAATCACTCCTTTCTTAAAATGATTTTTAAATAGTTAGCAACCGAACTTTTATCATTATAGGGATGAAAATTTAAAATGTCAATGACTTTTTTGGGAGGATTTTGTAAGTTCACAGAAAAAACACAAACACAAAATGCCTGACAACTTGCGCTAAAATGAGTAAATTTATCATATTCACAGAAAAAACACAAAATAATTAACAGACAGGGTTGACATTGCCAGAATACAGTGCTATAACGTAGGCATAACAAAGGAAACAAATTTGACATATGAATATGAGGAAAAGAGGCGATTACTATGTCAGATAAGAATCCAAAACACCCGTTAAAGAAAAAACAGGCGAAAGCAAAAGATAAAAAGAAACACATTTACGAATAAATCGTAAAGTGGAGTCGAGCGAGAGCATCTGCTGATGTCCTCGCTTTTTCTTTTCCAGGAGCATGTTGAGAAGAAAAAACGGAGATGTTATACTAAAAACAGTATGAAATGAAGAAATGAGGAAATCGGTCATGATAAAAACAACGGGAAATATAGCGGCATCCGCCAATATCGTAAAGGAATCGGTAGTGATGGGGGATGTATCCATCGGTGCGGACAGTACCATTCTTTTTTATGCGGTACTGCGTGGGGATGACAATAAAATTATCATCGGAAAAGGGACAAACATTCAGGATAACTGCACGGTCCACACTTCCAAAGTCGACCCGACCATGGTGGGCGATTATGTGACGGTGGGGCATAATGCAATTCTTCATGGCTGCACGATCGGGGACAACACATTAATCGGCATGGGCGCAACGGTGATGAACGGCAGTGTGATCGGAAAAAACTGTCTCATCGCAGCAGGAAGCCTTGTGCTCGAACATCAGAATATCCCGGATGGAAGCATGGTTATGGGCAGACCGGCGAAGGTCACGCGGGCATTGACGGAAGAAGAAATTGCAGGGTTAAAAGAGAGTGCACTTTCTTATATCGAAGAGGGAAAGAAACTCAGGGAAGAAGGTTATTGCCTGTAAAAAGAGGTACACAAGTGGATAAAATATTAATAATTGAAGATGATGTGGAAATCAATATGCTGTTAACAGATTTCCTGAAAGAAAACGGATATGTTGTGTACAGTCAATATGATGGACTCCATGTTCTGGATTTCTTACACAAAGAAAAAATTGATCTGATCATACTTGATATTATGCTACCCTATCGAAGCGGCGATATTATTCTGGCAGATATACGCAGACAATTTACGATACCGGTTCTTATTATTTCAGCGAAAGAAACGACACAGAATAAAATTGATCTGCTTCGTCTTGGGGCAGATGATTACATTACAAAACCTTTTGATATGGAAGAAGTGCTTGCCAGAATCGAAAGCAATCTGCGCAGAGTACAGTTTGAAAATCGTTCGGCTGCCTGTTTACAATACGGGGATTTATGTCTGGCTCTTGATGGTAATGTAGGAGCAAGCGTACAGGACAATAACCTCAAGATTATTCTTGAATTATAAAGTATTGAATTAAAAATAATAAGAGTTTATTTTGCGGAATTCTTTAAAGCTTGAATTTGTTCCACGGAAAGTCCGGTAATTTCAGAAATTTCAGAATCCGAATATTTACCGGAGGAAAGCATACGACGGGCAGATGTTGTAATGCCTTGTTCAATGCCCTGCTGAATGCCAGTTTCCAGCCCCTCGCGGTATTTCTCGTCATAAGCCATTTGCAGCGTCATGTAGTCATGCCTCCATTTCTCATTGCGCTTGGCAGATTCCACAGCCTTGGAGAGATCTTGTGTAAAAGAATCTTCCGGCTGTCTGCCATCAATAAAGTTAAGCAACCGTTTCAGTTCCGGCCGAACATCATCAAAAATTCCTTTCGTATTTAAAATGATTTTCTGTGTGCCATCGTTAAGAGGCAGATTCGGATCTTCCACGCAGCGGTTTTCAAAAGTATACACATGCCTGCCGATATGGAACGGATCAAAGGTGCAGACAAAGATCACAAAACTTTGTTTCAACTGCGTGTAATCCATGCCCTTGTCGAGCAGGTTTAAATCAATCATCCCCTGATAATAGCGGGTGCGCTTCGGAAGATTTTTATGGTGTCCGTTCTGCATTTCAATGTTGTAAACCGTATCAAAATCGTCCTCAACATACACATCCAGCCGGATGCTCTTCGCATCCAGAGACAGATTAATCGTTTTCTGATCCTCGGGATACTCAATGCGTGAAATCTTAATATTCAGTATAGTTTCCAGAAACGGTTTACAATATTTGGGATCGCGCATAACAATCCCAAACATAAAATCATCACTAATGGTAAGGTCTTCGAACTTTTTGCTCTTGTACATTTTCTTCTCCTTTGTAGTGGCGGAGAGGAAAACGTGTGATATAGCGGCTGTTCTTCTATCAAGATTGTAACATGGAAGCCCCCCAGCTTTCAATATCTGAAAATAAAAACAATAATAAAATAATAACTGAATTTTTGCTCTGCACGAAATTTCTCTCCAATATTTAATTGCTTCGTACACATGGAAAAAACGGATGAAATATCCGGTGAAATGCAGCCGGTATATAAATTTAGCTGCAAATTCGAAATGTGTAAAGAAAATATAGCATGGAAGAAACATATGCGCAATAGGAAAACAGGACTAAAATTAAGACTTCACAAAATCTTCACAAAAGAATTAGCACTCGATACTTGACAGTGCTAACAAACAGTGTTATAACATAGGCAAGAACAAAGGAAGGGAACCGAAAGAGAACGAAAGGTTCCTGAAACATCCCGGTTCCAAAGAAACAAGGTAAACAAGCATGAGAGGTCCACAGACCGTGGACGCAGAAAGAAAAGGAGAGATGACTTATGTTAATGCCTAGTATTTTTGGAGAGAATTTATTTGATGACTGGTTTGATGAGTTTCCATTTTATGATATGGATAAAGAAATGAATAATACCGAAAAGAAGCTTTACGGTAAGAAAGCCGGAAGGATTATGAAGACCGATATCAAAGAGCAGAAGGATGGATATGAACTGATGATTGATCTTCCGGGATTTACCAAGGATGAGATTAAGGCTTCGGTTGAGGATGGATACCTGACCATCAGTGCTGCGAAAGGTCTCGACAAGGACGAGAAAGAAAAGGACAGCGGTCACTACATCCGCAAGGAACGTTATGCCGGTGCCTGCCAGAGAAGCTTTTATGTCGGTGAAGACATTGAGCAGGAGGATGTCAAAGCAGAATTTAAGCATGGTATCTTAAAGCTGTTCGTGCCGAAGAAAGAGTCAAAGAAAGCGGTCGAAGAAAACAAATATATTGCAATTGAAGGATAATGGAAAAGATACGGGGAGCCACACAGCAGGAGTGTTGTGTGGCTCCTTTTTTGTGGAATGAGTTTGGATGACGGCATAGTAATATTTTGTAATGACAATGTGTTGATAAAAACGAATTTGTGAGTAAGCTATGATTGAATGGAGGTGTTTTGTATGGCAACAACTAATTTAAATATTCGTACGGATAAAGAAATCAAAGATCAGGCAGAGAAAATTTTTAATGAGCTTGGTCTGAATATAACAACTGCTGTGAATATATTTTTGAGAACAGCTGTCAGAGAGCATGGGATTCCTTTTGAGTTGAAACTGGAAGTACCGAATGAAATTACAGCAGAAGCAATTGGAGAAGGCAGAAAGTTAATGGCGGATCCTTCTGCTCCAAGATACTCCAGCATGGATGAACTTAAGGAGACACTGGAAGTCTGAAATATGATGTGCAGTTTACCAATCAATTTAAAAAGGATTTAAAGCTTGCGAAAAAGCAAAACAAGAGTGTTGATAAATTGTTTGAGATAATCGATATTCTGGCAAATGGCGGAGATGTACTTGTTTTAAGGCTTTGCCGGCTTGGGATGCATTCTGAGTTGTTTAAGAAATAGGGGGCTATATAGCTGCAAAGTCAGCAATTATTTGAAATAGGGGTTAATAAAGAATTGGAAAGTAAGAATTATGGTATATATGAACAGTTAAATTTTCACACAAAATAATAAACAAATTTTTAAGCAGTCTTTCAGAGATGACAGACTGCTTTTTCTGTGACAAATAGATTTGAAACGGTAAATTCTTATTTATAAGACTTTTTATCTTGTTTTTGATATAATAGAAATAAAAAAGAAGTGATAAAAGTGGACGGCTTATTGATTTTGCAGTAAGCCATGACAGAGAACATTAGAATAGTTATACGGAGGAAAATAAATGGACGAGAATAATAAATTTGATGTAGTTGGAACTAACATAGCAGAGAAGGCGACAATGATCTGGAATGTAGCAGATATGCTCCGTGGTCCATTTAAACCGCATGAATATGGATTGGTAATTTTGCCAATGACAGTAGTAAAAAGGTTTCATGATTGTTTATTACCGACACATAAAGCAGTATTGGAACAGTATGAAAAGGTGAAGAATTTTGCTGTAATTGATGGATTTCTGACAAAAGCTTCCGGTTATCAGTTCTATAACATCAGCAAATATACATTCGAGTCTTTGTTGGCAGATCCGGAAAATATTGAAGTGAATTTTCAAGATTATTTAAAAGGGTTCTCTGAAAATGTACAGGATATATTAACAAAATTTGATTTTGATAATATAATCCGTAGGCTTGTGGAAAGCAACACATTATATTTGGTTATCAAAGAATTTAATTCACAGAAAGGTTATTTGGGACCAGATAAAATCAGTGCAGTAGACTGTGGGTATATTTTTGAAGATTTAGTAAAACGATTCTCCGAATCTTTTGGTGAAGAGGCCGGGGCGCATTTTACCAGTAGAGATATCATTTATTTAATGACCGATTTACTTTTGTCTGACGCAGATTTAAGTAAAGGGGGAAATGTAACAGTATATGATATGGCAATGGGAACAAGCCAAATGTTATCTTGCATGGAAGAACGTATCCATGAACTAAATGATGAAATTAGTGTTACCTGTTTTGGACAGGAATTTAATCCATCTACATTTGCGATAGCTAAGGCAGATATGATGATTCGAGGCGGAGATCCGAATAATATGCGATTTGGAGATACATTGAGCGAGGATCAATTTGAAGGATTTCAATTTCAATATATTATTTCAAATCCTCCGTTTGGGATCGATTGGAAGAGAGAGCAAAAAAAAGTAATGGAAGAAGCAAAAAAAGGAGACTGTGGAAGATTTGCTCCAGGTTTGCCTAAAATTAATGATGGTCAACAGCTATTTGTTCTTAATGGATTAAGCAAATTGGCTCCGAATGGTAAAATGGCGATAATTCAAGATGCATCGCCGTTATATGCAGGTGATGCTGGAAGCGGATCATCAAATATAAGACAATATATTTTAGAGAATGATTGGCTTGATGCAATAATAAGACTTTCAACAAGTCAATTTATGAATACACCTATAGGTACATACATTTGGGTGATTTCTAAGAATAAACCAGATTATCGAGTTGGGAAGGTCCAATTAATAGATGCATCAGAATGTTATAAAGTTCGGCGTCGCCCAATCGGGAAAAAACGAAATGATATAACGACTGAGTGCGCAAAGCTTATTGTACAAGCGTATGGTGAATATAAAGATGACATGCATTATGGCATAGACGAAGTTTGGTGCGAAAGTAAAATATTTCCAATTGAAGAGTTTGGATACAAAAAAATAGTTGTAGAACGCCCACTTTATGATGAAAATGGAAAAATTATACATAAAAATGGTAAACCAGTTGCGGATACAGCGTTACGAGATAGTGAATTAGTCCCAATGAAAATCGATATTGATGAGTATTTGCAAAAAGAAATCAAACCATATGAACCAGATGCATGGATAGATAAGAAAAAGACAAAAATAGGATATGAAATACCAATGATTCGATATTTTTATAATTTTCCACAATTTAAAGGGCATGATGAATTGTTTGAAGAGTTAAAAAATATAGAAGCAACAATTCAAAAGTCTATGAAGATTTTATTTGAGGATTAAAACTATGAGAGAAATTAATGACACACTTTGGTTAGGAAAACTGCCAAATACATGGAATACAGTTGAGTTAGGGCAGGTGTATGAAGAGAGAAAAGTCAAAGTTAAAGAGACAATATATGAACCTTTATCTGTTACAATGAAGGGCATAGTTCCACAACTAGCATCAGCAGTAAAGGCGGCAGAAGGAAGTGATAGGAAACTTGTTAAAGCGGGAGATTTTGTTATCAACAGTCGCTCAGATAGAAAAGGAGCTTGTGGTGTTTCTGAAAAAGATGGATCTTGTTCAGTTATTAATATAGTAATTAGACCACGTAATTTACAAACAGCAGAATATTACAATTATGCATTGCTATCGGTATATTTCCCAGAAGAATTTTATCGTTGGGGACATGGGATTGCGTCAGATTTATGGACTACTAGGTGGTCAGAAATGAGAAAAATAAAGCTTCCTAATCCACCGGACAGTGTAAAGGAAAAAATTGTTTTTCATATAAAAAATAAATGTAATGAAATTGCAAAATTGGAGAAAGATACTCGTAGAATTATTGAAGACTATAAAATATTGAAAAACTCGTATATAGAGGATTTAGTTGTACATGGGGTGAGAAAATGTGAAAGCTGGAAAAAGTCAGATGAGAGAGGATTCGGAAATATTCCTTCACATTGGCATATGTTGAAAATAAAGCGTATTTTCAACATTCGGAAAGAAATTGCAGGGCGTGAAGGTTTGCAATTATTATCAATCACGCAAAAAGGAATTGTTCCGAAAGACATATCAAGGAATGAGGGGCAAACAGCTGCTGATTATAGTAAATATCAGATAGTTCATGTAGATGATTATGCAATGAACCATATGGATTTACGTACAGGGTGGGTTGACCTTTCGAACTATGAGGGAGTAACGAGTCCGGATTATAGAGTTTTTTATATTAATAATGAAATGCGTTTCAATAAGGACTATTATAAGTATGTTATGCAGTACTGCTACATTAAAGAATTGTTTTATAGCGCGGCACAAGGAATAAATGAAAATGGAAGATATCGTTTAAAGACTGATTCATTTTTGAATTTTCGACTTATGGTTCCTCCAATTGAAGAACAAATTGAGATTGCTCAAAAATTAAACGAAAAAATCGGAGCGATTAATGAAATACTTGAAAGCAAAGAACAATTTTTGGAGAATCTTATAGCTTATAAAAGGATAATGTATTACGAATATGTAACAGGGAAAAAGGAGGTGCCGGAATCTTGAGTATAGATGTTACAACAGAGAAACGCTTTGAAGCAGATATCGAACAATTCTTCCTATCACCAGTAGGTGGATACACACACAATCAAGATACATATGATTCGCAGCTTGGCGTTTATAAAGATACTCTATTGAGATTTATTCAGAGAACACAGCCAAAGGAATGGAAACGCTTTTTATTGCAGAATAAAGTGGATCCAGAACGCAAATTTTGTCTTGCGTTCAACAATGCTTGTGATATGGATGGACTTATTTCTGTATTGCGACATGGATTTAAACATAGAGGCATTCCATTCAAAGTATGTTATTTTAAACCAGAATCAGGTCTAAACCAAACAGCGGAAGCACTGTATAAAAAGAACGAAATTACTTGCAACAGACAGTGGTTTTATTCCAATGATACACATAATTCTGTTGATATGGTTCTGGCGGTAAATGGGATTCCGGTATTTGCCCTTGAATTAAAGAATCAGTATACAGGACAAAACGTTGATAATGCTAAGCGTCAGTGGATGTATGATCGTGACCCAAGAGAAATATGTTTTCAGTTCAATAAGAGAATCTTAGGGTATTTTTGTATTGATCAGTTGGAAGTTTGGATGACAACCCGATTAGAAGAAAAAAATACATACTTTCTTCCATTCAATCAGGGATCGAACGGTGCAGGAAATGATGGCGGTAAGGGAAATCCTGCGAATCCAGACGGTTATCCGACATCATATTTCTGGGAGTATGTATTTCAGAAAGATAGTATGATGGATATTATCCAAAAGTTTATTCATCTGCAGGTAAAGGAAGAAAAGAAACAAATGCCTGACGGATCAGAGCAGGTCACGAAGAAGAAAAGATTGATTTTCCCAAGATATCATCAATTGGATGTTGTACGTAAATTAATTGCAGATGTGAAAAAAGAAGGTGCAGGTCGTAATTATCTGATTCAACATAGTGCAGGTTCTGGAAAATCCAATTCTATTGCCTGGACAGCGTATAGACTGGCTTCCTTACATGATTCGAATGATGAATCTGTTTTCAGCAGTGTGGTTGTAGTTACAGACCGAACCGTGTTAGATGAACAGTTACAGGAAACCATTTCAGGGTTTGATCACACGATAGGGTCGGTAGAGACAATTGATGATAAAAAGAACTCAAAAGATTTAAAAGACGCCATCAATAACGGTGCAAGAATTATTGTAACCACATTGCAGAAATTCCCGGTGATTTATCAGGAAGTAGATAAGGTGGTAGGAAGAAATTTTGCAATTATTGTGGATGAAGCTCATTCTTCACAGACAGGAAGTTCTGCAATGAAACTGAAAGCGGCGTTGGCTGATACAGAAGCAGCATTGCGAGAATATGCGGAAATAGAAGGAAAAGCAGAAGATGAAATAGACAGAAATGATAAACTTGTGCAGGAGATGCTGACACATGGAAAACATCCAAATCTATCCTTTTTTGCATTTACTGCAACTCCGAAACCAGCAACACTGGAGATGTTTGGAAGTCAATGGACAGATGGAAGTTTCCATCCATTTCATATTTATAGCATGAGACAGGCGATAGAGGAAGGATTCATTCTGGATGTTTTGCAGAATTATATGACTTACAGTACCTGTTTCAAAATTGCAAAAGACACACCGGAAAATCCAGAGCTTCCAGAAAGCAGAGCAACAAAAATTATAAAGAAATATGAAAAATTACATCCATATAATATCAGCCAGAAATCACAGATTATCGTAGAAACATTCAGAGAGACTACGAAACAAAAAATCGGTGGAAAAGGAAAAATGATGGTTGTCACAGATTCGAGATTGGCAGCAGTTCGATATTTCCATGAAATCAAAAGATATATAAGAGAACAGCATTATGTAGATATGGATATTTTGGCTGCATTTTCCGGAACGGTGCAGGATGGAGATGAAGAGTATACAGAATCCGGGCTGAACGTAAGGAAAGATGGAAGCCATATATCTGAAAGTCAGATAAAGGAAGAATTCCATGATAATTTCAACGTTCTGGTAGTAGCGGAAAAATATCAGACTGGTTTTGATGAACCATTGTTACATACAATGATTGTTGATAAAAAATTGAAAAATGTGAAAGCAGTGCAGACATTATCTCGTCTAAACCGAACCTGTCCAGGAAAAGTGGATACATTTGTGTTGGATTTTGCGAATAAAAAAGAAGATATTCTGAAAGCATTTCAGCCATTTTATCAGGAGACAAGCCTTGAGCAGGAAGTAAACGTAGATTTGATTTATCAAACGGAAAAAGAACTTCTGGATTATGCAATTTATAATGAAAATGATATCAAGGCATTTATTGATATATGGAATCATCCAGGTAAGCAGGATGCAACTGCGATGGGAAAAATGACAAGTGTATTAAAACCAGTAGCAGACAGATATAATTTGAAGAATCCGGAAGAACGTTATCAGTTTAGAAGGCAGGTAAGAAAATTATTACGATGGTATAGTTATATAACACAAGTAGTTCGTATGTTTGACGCTGATATGCATAAGGAATATCTCTTCCTTAGCTATTTAATTGGACTCTTGCCGGAAGAAAAGGAAGAACCGATTGATTTAGATGGAAAGCTGAAATTGGAATACTATAAATTGCAGAAGACTTTTGAGGGTGCAATAAAACTGGAAAAAGTTGACGGGCAGTATGTTCCATCTAAAAAGCAGGGGGCACAGGGGATCCGACAGAAAAGCACATTGGATGAAATTTTGGATAAGATTAACGAGAAGTATAAAGGACAGTTTACAGATGGAGATCGGGTGATGCTTGGTGCGTTACACGATAAGCTGATTGCTGATGATAAACTGGCAAGTTCTGCACGTACTTCAGATCCAAGAATTTTTACGGAAAGCATTTTTCCTTCTGCTTTTGGAAATGCAGCAATGGAAAGTTATATGGAAGCGCAGGACAGCTATGGTTCTCTATTTGAGGACAAAAGTAAGTATGATGCTGTAATGAGTGTACTGGCGGGAGTGATTTACAGGGAAATGCGTTCGAATAAGAATGTGGATTATCAGAAAATTGAAAGAGCAGATCAAGTGAGATTAGCAGCAGAAGAAGTGATTGAATATAGAAAATAAAAATATTTAATATTACTAAAATATAATTTAAAATGAGAAAAGAGGGGAAATGTATGCAAAGTATTACATTAGCAAAATGTATTGCGATTGCAGAATCACATTTTTTGTATACACCATATAAAAATTTGTCAATTGATAAAATATATGGAGTAGATGGAATTGGAAATAAAGCATCAAGAATTTGTCATTATTGTTCTGTAGATGTACTTAAAAGTATTTTGGAAACTAGCAGTTTACGTTTTAGTGATGTTCGTTTTTTGAACGATTCTACAGAATTTGTAGAAATTATTCCATTACTAAAATTCGTTGTTGAACAGGGGGGATATGAAGCAGAGTTTAAAGATATAATTCTTGATGAAGCACTTATAAGAAAATTAAAATCTTATAAGCAGGGTTATGTAGGAAGAAAAAAGGATACAAATGAATTGGTTAAAAAAAATTATAGAACATATACATGTTCCTTTTCAACGGAGCAGGATTCTCTTTTTATGTGGAATTATTATGCGACATCTGGAAATGGTGTTAATATTACCTTTGATTTTGCATGGAATTTATTTAACGGTAGTAATGATTCAAATACGATTAGTAGTGAACGTTTGGCAAATGATATAGTTATTTGCCGAGGACTAATTTTATATAAAAGATCTGATAAAGAAAAATGTGTCAAAGAACTTCTCGATAAGTTGTATGAAGTGTATACAGGAGAAAGTGATATTGAAAATTGCAAGAATTATATCAAATGGGCATTTAAGGAAGCTATTAATAATATGAGATGTTTTTTTAAGAATGAATCTTTTTCAAGTGAAAATGAATATAGAGTTGTATTAAAAATGCCAGAAGAATTATTGATGGAAAAAGATGATAAACGTGATGAAATTATAAAAATTGGACAATTTAAGCGTGGAAATATTTTAATACCATATATAGATTATAAATTTAATGAGAAATGTTTGAAGGAAATTACTTTGAATCCATATATTAAAGAACAAGAAAGTTTATTTGAATTGGGAATAAAAGAGTTACTATGGCAAAACGAGATTCACGATGTGATGATTTATCATTCTGGAATTCCAATGAGAAAATATTTTTAACAATATATTTTCAAAGGAATAATTGATAAAATGAGCAAAATCGCGTGAAATGGATAAAATATTATCTGATAAGATGGGGCATGATATGGAAGCACTGGTATGGGGACAGCAGAAGAACTGGATAAAAAACTGACAAAACTTGCTATGGCGTTGGAACTTGTAGAGGAACTGAGGAATCTTTTTACACAGGTACCATATCGAAATATTCAGGAGGTAATCAATGAGTCAAAGGGAAACTCTTGAGGTTCAGATGGATGACCGGCTTGTAGGAACGCTTGCATTGACTGCGAATCATAAGGTGGCATTTTCGTATAGTTTACCGGATGCATGGGAACAAAAAAGATGTGGGAAAAATGGAATACGATTATTCTCTGTGTGCAAAAGCCTGTGGAATGGTAATGACTGAAATACGGCTTTTTTCATCAGATATATGTCCGGGATATTTTGGAACAAAGAGATTTGATCGAAGAATAAATAAAAAGGGCACATATGTTAACCGCGGCTGCCTTATTGGAGTTAGTATAATCAACCAAGTCTGGACGATTATGAATTGATGAAGTTGACAAAAATTCTGACAAGGGATTGTACAGAGGATGTGGAAAATATGTATCGTCGTATGTGTTTTAATGTATTCGCACATAATCGTGATGATCATTCTAAAAACTTTACCTACATTTATAATGAAAAGGATGATATGTGGCGTTTAAGTCCTGCCTATGATCTCACATACAGTAATACGTATTATGGTGAGCACACAACCACTGTAGATGGAAATGGCAAAAATCCGTCTGTGTGTAAATGAAAAGCTGGAACATTACCTGAAATAATAATGTTCCAGCTATATAAGCCTAGCCCTGACATTCTAGTGTTGGAGCCGCATCAATAATTTCCTGAAGCGGGGTCCATGACAGGAGATCATCCGTATCGTCATTCGTGTCCTCATCATCGGAAAAATGAGCATTCGGATTGTTCGTTTTTCTTTTTTTGGCATCTTCCGGAGTGTTTGGCAGACGCTGATAAGCCGGTGATTTATGAAAATTTTTGGAAACCTCATTGTAAGCAGCCAGCAGATATTCTTTGTCCGGATCTTTGTCCGAGACCCCGGCAATCGCAGATGTAATCATATCATTTGCTTCCTGCTTGCTTTTTGCATGGGAGAGCTGCTGTTTTAAAGCCTCCGCCATTCGTTGGACGCGTAGGGCGTGGGCATACAGAATTGGATCGGTACGCCGCAGAAAATCCAGCTCTTTGGCAGAAAGTTTCTTCCCACTTTTTAATTTTCCCATAATGCGGGAGAGCATTTCCTGTTTTTTTTCTTCCTGCGTATCAGGGTCCTGTCTTTGCAGGGGAGAAGTCCAGGAAGAAAATGCGGCATTGGTTGTTTCTCTCACATAGAGCATGCGTCCCTGAGGAGAAGAAAGATCATAGGATGAGGAATCGGATGAGGGATTCTTCTGGGACATCAGTGATAAATAAATCTGCATGAAAAGTTCCTTTCTGTAATAGATCATCGTTTGTGTTGTCTATTATATCGGCAAAACATCCGTTACAATTAATAACGGATGTTTCTGGAGAAAGAGAATATTCCCCTTCTTTCGTCATATCGAAAAAACTTATGTCTAAAACAATTTTCAGACAATTCGACAATATATTCCAATGTTTATAAAATCTTTAGAATTTTTGTTAGCACTCCTACTTGACGAGTGCTAAAAACGGGTGTATAACAATATCGTAATCGAGAAAAATAGTAACTGGGATGCAAAAAACAGCACAGTTACATGATGATAGTTAAGAGGAGGGCTTGCTATGAACATACAGAAATTCACACAAAAGTCGGTAGAAGCGATCAATAACTGCGAAAAGCTTGCCTACGACTATGGAAATCAGGAGATTGAGCAGGAGCACCTGTTAGTTGCCCTGTTACAGCAGGAAGAGGGACTGATCCCGAAACTGATAGAGAAAATGGAAATTGACGTACAGCATTTCACCCAGAATGCGATCAGCAAACTGGATGCGCGCGTCAAAGTATCCGGCAGCAACAGCAATGTCTATGTCGGAAAAGATTTAAACAATGTGCTGATCCATGCAGAGGATGAGGCAAAGGCAATGGGAGATGAATATGTCTCTGTCGAGCATATTTTCCTTGCAATGCTCAAATATCCAAATCCGGCGATGAAAGCACTGATGAAAGAATATGGGCTGACAAGGGAACGGTTTTTGCAGGCATTGTCTACCGTCCGCGGCAATCAGCGTGTCACTTCCGATAACCCGGAAGCAACATATGATACACTGGAAAAGTACGGTTATGATATGGTGGAGCGTGCAAGACAGCAGAAGATGGACCCGGTGATCGGCCGTGATGAGGAGATCCGGAATGTGGTTCGGATTCTTTCCCGTAAGACCAAAAATAACCCGGTGCTGATCGGTGAACCCGGTGTAGGTAAGACTGCCGTTGTCGAGGGTCTGGCACAGCGTATCGTAAAAGGCGATGTACCGGAAGGCTTAAAAGACAAGAAGCTGTTTGCGCTGGATATGGGTGCCCTGGTTGCCGGTGCAAAGTATCGTGGCGAATTTGAGGAACGTTTGAAAGCAGTTCTTGACGATGTCAAAAATTCGGATGGACAGATCATTCTGTTTATCGATGAACTGCACACAATCGTCGGTGCCGGAAAAACCGATGGTGCCATGGATGCCGGACAGCTGTTAAAACCAATGCTTGCCAGAGGCGAACTGCACTGTGTCGGTGCCACAACCTTAAACGAATACCGAGAGTATATCGAAAAAGATGCTGCCCTGGAGCGGCGTTTCCAGCCGGTTATGGTAGATGAGCCAACGGTGGAAGATACCATTTCCATCCTGCGTGGCTTAAAGGAGCGCTACGAAGTATTCCACGGCGTTAAGATTACGGACTCTGCGCTTGTTACGGCAGCAGTTCTTTCCAACCGTTATATTACAGACCGGTTCCTGCCGGATAAAGCAATCGATCTGGTCGACGAGGCCTGTGCGATGATAAAGACCGAGCTGGATTCCATGCCGGCAGAACTTGATGAGATGAACCGGAAGATCATGCAGATGCAGATCGAGGAGACGGCATTAAAGAAAGAAACCGATCATCTGAGTCAGGAGCGTCTGGCAGATCTGCAGAAAGAACTTGCAGAATTGCGTGATGAGTTTAATACCAGAAAAGCGCAGTGGAGCACCGAAAAGGATGCAGTTGACAATGTCAGCAAGGTCAGAGAGCAGATTGAGAGCACAAAGAAGGAGATCGAGGCAGCACAGCGTGACGCAGATTATGAAAAAGCTGCGGAATTGCAGTACAGTAAATTGCCTGGATTACAGAAAGAACTGGAAATTGAGGAAGATAAACTCAAAGACCGTGATCTGTCTCTGGTACACGAAAATGTCACCGATGAAGAGATTGCAAAGATTATTTCCCGCTGGACGGGAATCCCGGTTGCGAAGTTAAGCGAAAGCGAGCGGAACAAGACACTGCACCTGGATGAGGAACTCCACAAACGTGTGGTAGGCCAGGACGATGGTGTTACCAAAGTGACCGAGGCGATTATCCGTTCCAAAGCAGGAATCAAAGATCCGACCAAACCAATTGGTTCGTTCCTGTTTTTGGGACCAACCGGTGTCGGCAAGACCGAACTTGCAAAAGCACTTGCTGCCAGCCTGTTTGACGATGAATCCAACATGGTGCGTCTTGATATGAGTGAATACATGGAGAAATACTCCGTGTCTCGTCTGATCGGAGCGCCTCCAGGATATGTCGGATATGATGAAGGCGGCCAGCTGACAGAAGCCGTGCGGAGAAAACCGTATTCTGTTGTCCTGTTTGATGAGGTGGAAAAGGCACATCCGGATGTCTTTAACGTACTGTTACAGGTACTTGATGACGGGCGGATCACAGATTCACAGGGACGTACCGTAGATTTCAAGAACACGATCATTATTATGACCAGTAACCTTGGATCGCAGTATCTGCTGGATGGCATTGATGCAGACGGCAACATTTCGCCGGAGGCAGAAAAAGAAGTCATGGAAGATCTGCAGGGACATTTCCGACCGGAATTTTTGAACCGTCTGGATGAGATTATTATGTTTAAGCCACTGTCAAAAGAAAATATTGGTGGCATCATCCGTCTGCTGATGGATGATCTGAACAAACGTCTTTCTGATCGTGAGATCAGGGTGGCATTGTCACCGGAAGCGGAACACTTTGTGGTTGAACATGGTTACGATCCGGTTTATGGTGCAAGACCATTGAAGCGGTTCCTGCAAAAACATGTAGAGACCCTCTCTGCAAAACTGATTCTCGAAGATCAGGTACGGCAGGGAGATACGATCCTCATTGACGTGAAGGATGGTGCACTTACAGCATCTGTACAAAAATAAAAGCAATATTTATGTAAAAAAATCTCAATAATAACTTGTCAAGCGTCAGGAAATCATGTATCCTTATAAGGATGAAATGAATTTCCTGACGCTTTTTCTTTCAAAATGAGATAAGCGGGAAATGAAAGAATAATAGAAATTACATAGAAATATCGCAAAGAACAAAGCGTAAAGAAGTTTGTGGAAAAATTTCTGCAAAGAATAAAAATGCAGGATACACACAAAAATTATTCAAAAAGATCTTGAATGATATTCATATGGGGATTGGATACGAATGGATTTATTTGAGTATATGAGACAACAGAATATGAAGGATGAGTCACCGCTTGCCTCACGGCTGCGTCCGACCACACTTGATGAGGTTGTCGGGCAGCAGCACATCGTCGGGAAAGACAAACTGCTGTACCGTGCGATCAAAGCGGATAAACTCAGCTCCATCATCTTTTACGGACCGCCCGGTACGGGAAAGACGACGCTGGCGAAAGTGATTGCCAATACCACAAGTGCAGAGTTCATGCAGATCAATGCGACTTCGGCGGGCAAGAAAGATATGGAAGAAGTGGTTGCCGCGGCAAAAAACAATCAGGGCATGTATGGAAAGAAAACGATCCTGTTTATCGATGAGATCCATCGTTTCAACAAGGGACAGCAGGACTATCTGCTTCCATTTGTCGAGGACGGCACGATCATTCTGATCGGAGCCACAACGGAAAATCCGTATTTCGAAGTGAATCCTGCGCTTTTGTCGCGCTCCGTCATTTTTGAGTTAAAGAAACTTTCCACGGAGGATATCCGTACATTGCTGCTTCGGGCGGTCAATGATACGGAAAAGGGCATGGGTTCTTACCATGCACAGATGGATGATGATGCGCTGGAGTTTTTAGCTGACATGGCAAACGGAGATGCGCGTGCAGCGCTGACCGCCATTGAACTTGGAATTCTGACCACGGACCGGAGTGAGGATGGGATCATTCACATTACACTGGATGTGGCCAGTGAGTGCATTCAGAAGAGGGTCATCAACTACGATAAGACGGGAGATAATCACTATGATACGATCTCTGCTTTTATCAAGAGCATGCGTGGATCAGATCCGGATGCCGCGGTGTATTATCTGGCACGGATGCTTTATGCGGGGGAAGATGTGAAATTTATTGCCAGAAGAATCATGATTCTTGCATCTGAGGATATCGGGAATGCGGATCCGCAGGCGTTGCAGGTTGCAGTGGCTGCGGCACAGGCGGTGGAGCGGCTCGGAATGCCGGAAGCACGGATTGTACTGGCACAGGCAGTTACTTATATGGCAAGTGCGCCAAAGAGTAATTCCGCGATCAATGCCATTGATAAGGCCATGCGTGTAGTGCAGGAGACAAAGACACCGCCGGTACCGGTGCATTTGCAGGATGCCCACTACAAATCGGCAGGAAAGCTTGGGCACGGAAAAGGTTACAAATATGCCCATGATTATAAAAACCACTACGTGAAGCAGCAGTATCTGCCGGACGGACTGACCGGTGAGGTTTTTTATGAGCCGTCGGAAAACGGATATGAGCAGCAGATTCGCGCCTATTATAAAAAAATCAAAGAAAATCCAGAGGAATAATAAGGAGGAAAACTTACCATGAAAACCTATCAGGAGATGAGCAAAGAGGAACTCACACAGGAGCTGACCGCACTCAAAGCCGAATATGAAAAAATAAAAGGCATGGGTCTTGCACTGGATATGTCCAGAGGAAAGCCGGGAGCAGACCAGCTTGATTTAAGCATGGGAATGCTTGATGTGCTTGATTCCAAGACTGCATTAAAGAGTGAAAACGGCACCGATCTGCGAAACTATGGTGTCCTTGATGGTATTCCGGAAGCTAAAAAACTGATAGCAGATGTGATCGGAACGAAACCGGAAAATGTGATTATATATGGTAACTCCAGCCTGAATATCATGTATGATCAGGTTGCCCGTGCAGAAATGTTTGGTATTTGTGGCAACACTCCATGGTGTAAGCTCGATAAGGTAAAATTCCTCTGCCCGGTTCCGGGATATGACAGACATTTTGCCATCACAGAGACATTCGGTATCGAGATGATCAACATCCCAATGACAGAGAATGGACCGGATATGGATCTGGTAGAAAAATATGTGAATAACGATGAGACGGTAAAAGGAATCTGGTGTGTGCCGAAATATTCCAATCCACAGGGTGTGGTCTATTCGGATGAGACGGTCCGCAGATTTGCAGCCTTAAAGCCGGCAGCCGCAGATTTCCGTATTTTCTGGGATAATGCCTATGTGGTACATCATCTCTACAAAGAGGACCAGGCACAGATTCTGGATATTTTAGAGGAGTGCAAAAAGGCAGGAAATCCGGATATGGTATTTGAATTCTGTTCTACCAGCAAAGTCAGCTTCCCGGGCTCCGGTATTGCAGCAATCGCTTCCTCAGAGACAAACATTGCAGATATCAAGAAGCGTCTGACGATTCAGACCATTGGCCATGATAAGATTAACCAGCTGCGTCATGTGAAGTTTTTTAAGAATGTTGATGGCATCAAGGCACATATGGAAAAACAGGCAGATCTGATTCGTCCGAAATTTGAGCTTGTTGAGAAGATCTTTTCCGATGAACTGGCATCCCGCGGAATCGGTACATGGATGCATCCGCTTGGAGGATATTTTATTTCCTTCGAGGCACCGGAAGGATGCGCAAAGGAGATTGTTTCAAAGTGTAAAGAGGCAGGGGTGGTACTGACTGGTGCGGGTTCCCCGTTCCCTTACAAAAAAGATCCGAAGGATTCTGTCATCCGTATTGCACCGACGTATCCGTCGCTTGCCGAACTTGAGCAGGCAGCAAATGTATTTGTTGTTGTGGTACGCATGGCTGCAGCAGAAAAATTTCTGGCAGAAAAATAGAGTGAATGACTAAGGTAAAAGCAAAAAGAAGGGCTTCCCGGTGCGGAAGTCCTTTTTTAGTACCAAAGAACTATTTACAAAAACCCAAAAAACGGTATAGTAAAAATATCTTTTTTCAGTACGGCAATGCATGTGATGCAATCGCCGCATTTTTTGTGCCCACAGATATTCTTCTGTGGTTTCCCATAAGAACGTCCTTCATACAGGAGGAAAATGAAAATATGAAAGAAATATTTCAGGAATATGGCGGTATTTTAATTACCGTGGTAGCGATTCTTGCAGTGATCCTTGTCATTACAGCAGTTGTGGGAACGGATACAAGCGGACCGATCGGAAGTGCGTTTCAGACACTGGTGAAAAATTTTATTGACCAGGCGAACAAAAATACCGGTCTGCCGACACCCTAAGGAGGCTGTATGGAACTTGGAAAAGAGTATTTCGGTCCATTGTGGAAATATATTGCGAACGAAGAGATCACAGATGTCGATTACAATGGGCGGGAGATCTGGCTGACCAATATCTATAACGAACGTTACCGGGTGAATCAGGCGTATGTGGATGAGAATATGACTTTGGCATTTGTAGAACAGTTTACCCAGCGGATTGCAAATGTGGTCAGTCAGCAGTTTAACAAGCAGAATCCGGAGCTGGAGGCAGAAACCAGTGAGCTGCGGGTGACAGTTCTGCATGAGTCGATCGCACGTTCCGGGCGCAGTATCAGCATCCGGAAAACACCGCCGGTCATTCGGCTGACAGCACAAAAAGCACTGCAGGAACAGTATTGCAGCAGGGATATTCTTGCAGTACTGGTCAATTGCGTGCTGACGAAAATGAATCTGATTTTTTGCGGGATGCCGGGAATTGGAAAGACGGAGTGTGTAAAATTTTTTTCCCAGTATGTTCCGGGAAACGAGCGTGTCATCACAATCGAAGATACCATGGAGATCCGGTATTCCGTAACGAATCCGGGGAAAGACTGTATTGAGATGCGGGTCAATGACCGGTTTGATTATGCGGATGCGATCAAGGCAAGCCTGCGGTTAAATCCTAAATGGATCATGCTCTCGGAGGCGCGTTCCAAGGAGGTGAAATACCTTTTGGAAGGGTGGTCAACGGGAGTACGGGGAATGACCACCCTGCATACGGACGATGTCCGGAATATCCCGGACCGGATTTTAAATATGCTTGAAACGCGTGTGGATGCGGACCGTCTGGAAAACGATATCTATCAGGCAATGGATGTCGGGGTTCTGATCCGAAAGAAAAAGAACGGGGCCGGTCAGGTGTACCGTTATATTGACCAGGTATGTTTTTTTGACAGAGAAGGCCAAAAAAACAAAATTATTATGGCAGTGACCGATGGAAAACTGGTGCTGAAAGAATTTCCGGAATCGCTGTTGCGGCGGTTTAAAAGAGAGGGAGTTGACAACCCGCTGCTTTGCAGCCTTTTGGACCAGCAGCTTGGAAAGGATGCAGACAGGGAGGTGGAAACATGATTTATCTGGTTGTACTGTCGGCACTGTATGCGTTGCATCTGCTCTTAAAACTTCACTGGATTACGACGGTTGTCATTGGCGGTTTTCTGCTGCTTCGGATTTCCGGACACCGGAAATGGTACAAAAAAAAGATCGTATACGAGAGAAAATTTGAGGAGGTATCCGAGTACCTGGATATGCTGTTGTATGCTTTCGTCAAAGAAGAAAAAGTGGAGAGAGCACTGGTGAATGTAGATGCGGCGATGGTGGATGGTCCGATGCGCGGAGTTCTCCAAAAAGCCATTGATCATATGCATATGACATTTGATGAAACTGATGTCATGCGGGATTCCCTGCAGATGATCGAACGGGAATATGCCTGCAGCCGGATAAAAAATGTACATGATTTTATTGTACATGTAGAGATTTACGGAGGAGCAATAGAAAGACCGGTGGAATTGCTTCTGGCGGATAAAAAGAGATGGGAGCAGCGGATTTGTGGTTCTATGAAGGAACGCAGGAAAATGTTTGTGGATATTGTAATGTCAATTGCTGCGTCATTGTTGATATGCGGGATGATTTTATATCTGCCGGTTATGGAAATTGATATCAGTAAAAATTTGATTTCTCAGGTGCTTACGATTGTAGTTGTGATCCTTGATGATCTGATTTTTACGAGAGCGCAGAAATATCTCGCCATCGACTGGCTGGCCCTGGATGGACATACCGATGAGGCAGATGCAAAGAAAATAGAAGAATATTACCGGTATGATGAGCGGAAAGAGAAGCGTTTGTCGGTAGTTCTGGCTGTTGTGACGGCGGCAGGTGCAGCAGCTGCATATTATTTTGGACATCAGCTGATGACAGCGGCGGCACTGCTTCTGGTTGCTCTGATGGCAAATCAGCACCGGGTAGGACGGGCGGTTGCCCAAAAAACGCTGGTACGCAGTATCAAGTGTGCATTTCCGGGATGGCTGATGGATATTGTTCTGCTTTTGCAGAGTGAAAACGTTCAGGTTGCTTTGCAGAAATCACAGGAGCATGTTCCGCCGGTGCTGCGGCGGGATCTGGATATACTGGTTGGTCAGCTGGAAATGGAACCGGAGTCCGTGCTTCCCTACCATCGGTTTTTGAAAAGTTTTCAGATTCCGGAAGTACATTCTGCCATGAGCATGCTCTTTTCCGTTTCCATGGGAAACAGTGGCAGGGTGGACCGGCAGATTGGGGAACTGATTGACCGGAATCTGGAGATGCTGGATGTCGCAGAAAAGGGACGGCTTAAAAATCTGAGCAGTGGAATGTATCTGTTGTTTCTTGCACCGGTATTGACAGCGTCATTAAAACTTCTTGTGGATATGGCAGTGTTTATGATGACATTTCTGTCAGGGGCAGGACTTGGATAAAAGGGAGGAGGATACAAAATGAGCCAGATCATAAAGGCATTCATGGGAGTATTCCTGACTCTTTTTATGGCGGTGACAGCAATGGGAATTCTGGCAGCCTATATGGAAGTGATGAATGCACAGGATATGCAGGCACGGATTGTTGATGAGATCGAAAACAGTGATTTTAATACCGGTGTGGTACAACAGTGTTTTTTGCAGAGTGAGGAAGCCGGATATCAGCTGAAAGTAACATTTTTTAATGAAGATTCCACGGTGGCAACCGTTTCGCAGGTCAGTCAGATACCTTATGGAATGGATGGGGTCAATATGGCGAAAGTCGAAATGCAGTTTCCGTTTCAGGTTGCCTTCCTGGGAATTAACAGACAGCATACATTTGTAAGCTATGCAAAGTAAAGGAGAAAAATAAGATGGAACAGATCATAGAAGAATATGGAATTGGCGGAATTTTATTTGTGATTGGTACAGGGGTCCTGGCAGGGCTTGGGAAAGTTCTGCAATTGATTGCGGGGGTATAGGATATGGCGGCAGTGGTAAAAGAATACGGCGGTGCGGTACTGGCTGCGGTGGGAGGAGTTGTTTTTCTGGGCACGCTGGGACAGTTTTTGCTGTCCAGACAGGGATTGATTATGCAGATGATCGAGGTTTGGGGAAACGGAGGCTGTTGATGAAAGAACTGATCAGACAATACGCAGGCACGGCAATCGCGGTTGTGACGGCACTGGTATTGATTGCGCTGGTGTCGGAAATCAGCGTGGTTGTGGAAAAGGGAATTCCAAAGAGCCGCGCACTGTGTGAAACAGACACGGGAGCGTTTGAAGGGTACTGGAGGAGTCGATGAAAAACATAATATTAGGAATACTGGGCTGTATGATCGCAGTTTATACGATCGTTTCCTGTCTGAGTATCTACAGTATTTCCACAAGAAAAAATGAAATGGAAAACTGTATTTCGCAGGTACTTAAATATCATCTGAACCGGTATTACGCGACTGGAGTGTCGGACACGGAGGTTGAAGCATTTGTCCGGCAGGAAATCCGGCAGCAGTTACATACGGCATCAAGGGTTTCCATTGATGTAAAAAGCTGTGATATGGTTTCGGGTGTTATTTCGGTACGGGTAACGGAAGATTTTGTACTTCCGGGAGGATTTCATAAGTCCATAGCATGCGATAAAACGATACTGGTAGAGACGGAAGTAATCGAAGAGGAAACAGAGACGGAAGAAATATGGCCGCAAGAGGAGGAGGTATGAGCAGAAAAGGGAGACTGACAACCAAAGGAAAACATGCGTTGATCCTTGCACTGACAATTGCAGCATGTGTGACCGCAATGCTGTTTTCCCTGTTATTATCTGTGCTGTGTGACGGAAAATATGTATCTTCTGCAGCGCATGCAGGAGATATTTCACATCCGGCCCTCATAACAGGAAAACAGAGACAGGATACGGGTCTGTTGACACCGCAATGGCTGTATTACCAGAGCGATGGAAGCGTTACTGACCGTAATATCAAAAAAGAAATGGATGTTCTGATGCGTAAGTGGACCAAGGGAAAGCTCGGGGGAAAGGAATTGGACAGGCTGATAAAAGATTTTTTACAAAAGAAGGACTGTCCGGTCAGGAAAATTACTATGCAGGAGAAAGCGGTGTGTGTATTTCCGTCGGAAAAGGAACTTCCGGATTATACAAAAACACTTGCAAAAAGAGAGAAGATATATCAGTTTATCGGGGTATATACCGGGGGACAGCAGGATGAAAACGGAAGATTATTATGTGAATACTGGGAGGTGGCAATCGGTTAATGGAAAAAAAGATAAAAATTGTGGTGTTCGGGATGGTCGTGGCATTGCTGGTGACATTTCTTCCGTTCAGACAGACAGACATTTATGCTGGAATATCAGAAAATGCATACAGTTATTATCAGGAGTATGGAAATAATGTATGCTTTTTCCCGTTCTCGGAAACCGATGGGATGATCTATTATGCAACCAAAGCAAATCTGGCAAGTTCGGATATCCGCTACCGGACAATCGGATGGAAGTTGTCGGTAAAGGATTCTTCCGGGAAAAAACTGCAGACGATGTATTTTAAACTAGGCGGAAACTATATGTATGCGGTGCATCGTGTCAGAAAAGGTGGTGCAGAATATAATCTGTATGCGCTGACACTGGGAGACCTGAAGGACCGGTTGAATGCAAAGGCAAGTCAGGCATTAAATAAAGGCAAAGCGTCTATGGTGATGGATGCCTGTATGATTGTGGTAAGGAAAGGAAAAGCGCAGGGAACCATGAATGATCAGGGGCCGGTTTCTGGAAAAGTATATACGACTTATCAGGGAATTTCCAGTGCGGAAAGCTGGAGCAGAGAGTCATACACTTCCTTTCACAATTATTTCCACAAAGAAATTCAGGGATTGTTTTTCTGGGTGGATGCGATTGCAGGAGAAGGGATTGCATCGGTTTCCGGTGGTGGAGAGTATTGTTATGGATACACGGCATGTTTAAAGGCAAAAGCAAAGAAAGGATATGATTTTGCAGAATGGAGAGGAGATTGTTACGGGGATAGAGAGAAACAGGAATTTTATGTGACAAATGATGTGCGGTGTGTGGCCTATGGACAGAAAAAGAAACTGCAGATTTTCTTTCACCGGAACAGTTCAAAAGATGATACGGAAATGGATGTGCAGACAATGACGTATGGTTATGGAAAAGTGCCTTTGGAAAATATCGGGTGGAAAACGAAAGGAAAAAAACTGGTTGGATGGGCAATGAAGCCGGATGCAAAAAAAGCAGACTTAAAATGTGGGGCAGTGGTAAAGGACAGCTGGATAATCAGATACAGTCCGAAAATTGATCTTTATGGAGTGTGGAAGACGGAGAACACAGATGATCTGACAGACCCTGACCCGACAGACCCTGATCCGACAGGACCTGACCCGACAGACCCTGATCCGGCAGGACCTGATCCAACAGACCCTGATCCGGAAACTCCGGGGACTGACAGGGAAGATCCGAAACCGGATTCCGGAGATCCCGATCCGGTAAAACCGAAAGATCCGGATGAAGATTTTCCACGAGGAAAGATTATTTCGTTTCACTGCCGGTTTATCAGCAAAAAATATTTTGAGGATGCCGGACGGAATCTGATTCCAAAAGAAAGGGGAGGGCTTGCCGGAGATTCGAAATGGATCATGGAGGATTCTCTTCGTGTGTGGCTTCGACAGCTGCTGGCATAAAAATGAGGGCTGCAAAGCAGCCCTCAGAATTTACGGATTATTCTTCGGATTTTTGTTCGGAACCGGTTTCCTCCAGAGGTTCCGGAAGCCGGATGTAAATCCGTTCGATTCTGTTTTTTTCCATCCGGTCAATACGGAGAAGAATATTATTATCTGTTAAAATAATTTCATTTTTTTCCGGCAGATGATCGAGAAGACCCAGACAATATCCTCCTATGGTGTCATAATCATCCGAAGTAAAGTGCAGGGAAAGCGCTTCACTGACATCGTTGAGATTGGCGGAACCAAGTACATAGAATTCGCGATCACTGATCCGGGTGATATCGTCTTCTTCATCGGCATCATATTCATCACGGATTTCCCCTACAATTTCTTCCAACAGGTCTTCTAAAGTAATGAGTCCTGCGGTTACTCCGTATTCGTCCAGCACAATCGCAAGAGAAATGGAGGATTTACGCATTTCCAGAAACAGATCTGCAGTATTTTTGTGCTCATATGTAAAATATGGCTCCCGCAGAAGGTTTCGTACGGAAAATTCCGGGGTATCATTCTGTAACAGGAAGTCTTTCATGTTGATGATTCCGATTACATTGTCGGTCGAGTCTTCATAAACAGGAAGGCGTGTAAACATATCCTGACGGAAGATATCAAGTACTTCCTGATAGGTGGCATCTGCCTGAACAAAGGTCATATCGATTCGCGGAACCATGATCTCCTTGGCTTCTGCATCACCGAAATCAAAGAGGTTATGAATCATATCCCGTTCTTCATGTTCGATGACACCATTTTCCTGACTTACGTCCACGATAGTGCGGAGTTCTTCTTCTGTCATCTTTTTCTGTGCATCTTTGATATTGACATGCAGCAGAAACATCAGCCCGAGAGAGAGCTTGTTGATGATAAAAATAACAGGAGTAAGTATTTTCATCAGAAATCCAATCGGAGCGGCCGCTGTCAAAGACATAGAATCTGCTTTGATGGTTGCCATGGTTTTTGGTGTTACTTCACCAAAGATCAGTATTAAAAACGTAAGAATACCTGTGGCAATTCCCGCACCCGTGTTTCCAAAAAGATGGATGGCAAGGGAGGTTGAAATGGAAGATGCCGAAAGGTTCACAATGTTGTTTCCGATCAGAATGGCAGATAACATTTTTCCCGGATTTCCGGTTACACGCAATACCCGTGCAGCGCGTTTATCGCCATTGTCTGCAAGGGTACGCATACGAATCTGGTTTACGGTTGTAAGAGCTGTCTCTGACGACGAAAAAAACGCCGACAGACACAGCAGGATAATCACTGTAATTAATTGACCTGTCTCACTGGGGCCCAATAAAATTCACCTCAAATTATATTTATTATGATTTATTTATTGTCATCGGTACTGTAGTTTGGAGCTTCTTTTGTAATATGAATATCGTGTGGATGGCTCTCACGCAGGGAAGCAGCGGAAATCTTGACAAATTTACCTCTTTCCTTGAGATCCTCAATGGTAGGACATCCGCAGTAACCCATACCGGAACGGATACCACCGATCAGCTGGAAGACGGTATCTTCAAGTGTTCCCTTGTAAGCAACACGGCCTTCTACGCCTTCCGGAACAAGTTTCTTTGCACCTTCCTGGAAGTAACGGTCTTTGCTTCCGTTTTCCATGGCAGCGATGGAACCCATACCACGGTATACTTTGTATTTTCTTCCCTGGAAGAGCTCAAATGTACCAGGTGCTTCGTCACATCCTGCAAACATGGAACCCATCATACATACGTTTGCACCGGCTGCGATAGCCTTTGTCATATCGCCGGAGTATTTGATACCACCATCGGCGATGACAGGGATGCCACTTTGCTTTGCAACTTCATAGCAGTCCATGATTGCGGAGATCTGTGGAACACCGATACCGGCAACGATACGTGTGGTACAGATAGAACCAGGTCCGATACCAACTTTAACTGCATCAGCTCCGGCATCAATCAGTGCCTGTGCAGCAGCACCGGTTGCAATGTTTCCGGCGATAACCTGCAGATCCGGGTATTTTGCCTTGATCTTCTTTACGGCTTCCAGAATGTTTTTGGAATGACCGTGTGCGGAATCGACAACGATGACATCGACATGGGCAGCAACCAGGGCATCGACACGCTCCATCATGTTTCCGGTGATACCGACACCGGCACCGCAGAGAAGACGTCCCTGATCATCCTTTGCAGAAAGCGGATACTTGATCTGTTTTTCAATATCTTTGATGGTGATCAGACCTTTTAAGTTGAAATCCTTGTCAACAATCGGAAGTTTTTCTTTTCTGGCTTTTGCAAGAATCTTTTTGGCTTCTTCTAAGGTAATTCCTTCCGGAGCGGTGATCAGACCTTCGGAGGTCATTGATTCACTGATTTTCTTTGTGAAATCGGTTTCGAACTTTAAGTCACGGTTCGTGATGATGCCGACCAGACGACCGTTCTCTGTGATCGGAACACCGGAGATACGGAACTTTGCCATCAGGTTGTCAGCATCCTGTAATGTATTGTCTGGAGATAAGAAAAATGGGTCTGTGATAACACCGTTTTCTGAACGCTTTACCTTATCGACCTCATCTGCCTGTGCTTCAATGGACATGTTTTTATGAATGATTCCGATACCACCCTGTCTTGCCATTGCAATCGCCATTTTTGACTCCGTAACGGTATCCATGGCTGCACTCATCATAGGAATGTTCAGTACGATCTTCTTTGTCAGATGTGTCTTCAGATCGATCAGGTTTGGGGTAACCTCAGAATACTGAGGAACCAGAAGAACGTCATCAAATGTAATTCCTTCGCCGATAATAGTTCCCATTTTCTAAAATCCTCGCTTTCTTCTATTATATGTAGTTTGTATGTAATTTTGTGTAACGTCTGTTATCGTCCAAAACACCTATTATGTACAATAACAATTTTAATGATGATAGCAAAATAATGGATTGCTGTCAAGTAAAAATTATGTTATGATAGCGGAGAAACAGCATAAAAAGTGAAGATGTATTATTTTAATAAGGGCAAGGGAGTCCGGACAGGGTCTTTCTATGCCCATTTTTTGAAAAGAGGACAAAATCGGATGGAATTCAGACCATGTATTGATATTCACAACGGAAAGGTAAAACAGATTGTCGGAAGCAGTCTGCGGGATGCCGGAGATCAGGCAAGTGAAAATTTTGTCTCCGGGCAGGATGCACCGTTTTATGCACGGATGTATCAGAGCCGGGGAATTCGCGGCGGACATATCATTTTACTGAATGCAAAAGACAGCCCTTATTATGAGGAAACCAAAAATCAGGCGCTGGCGGCTCTGCGTGCCTATCCGGGGGGATTGCAGGTCGGCGGAGGAATTACCGATGCCAATGCGTCCGAATTTCTGGAAGCTGGCGCATCTGCAGTGATTGTGACTTCGTTTGTTTTCCGGGACGGACGGATTGACTATGATTGTCTGAACCGGCTGGAACAGGCCGTGGGAAAGGAACATCTGGTACTTGATCTGTCGTGCAGATACCGGGCAGATGCAGAAGAACCGGGCTATTATATTGTAACCGACCGGTGGCAGAAATTTACCACAGAGCGTGTGACGAATGAACTTCTGGAAAAACTGAGTTCCCGGTGCAGCGAGTTTCTGGTGCATGCCGTGGATGTGGAAGGAAAATCCGGTGGAATTGAAAAACCCCTGGCACAGTTTCTGGGAGATTGGGGAAAAATTCCGATCACCTATGCCGGAGGCGTTCACAGTTTTAAAGATCTGGAAGAACTTTCAAGGCTTGGGAGAAACCGGCTGAACGTCACCATTGGAAGTGCGCTGGATCTGTTTGGCGGTCCGATGTCTTATGAACAGGTATTAACATATATCAGCAAATGTAACGCAGAAAAGGAGAAAAGTATATGAGCAGATATACCAAGGAAGATATTTTCAGAATTGTGGAAGAAGAGGATGTGGAATTCATCCGTCTGCAGTTTACGGATATTTTCGGAACATTAAAGAATGTAGCAATTACATCCAGTCAGCTGGAGAAAGCATTGAATAACAAGTGTATGTTTGACGGTTCTTCCATTGAGGGATTTGTACGGATTGAAGAGTCAGACATGTATCTGTATCCGGATCTGGACACATTTACCATTTTCCCATGGCGCCCGCAGCAGGGAAAAGTAGCACGTATTATCTGTGATATTTATTGTGCAGACAAAACACCGTTTACGGGGGACTCCCGTTATATCTTAAAACGTCAGATTGAGGAAGCAAAAAACCTTGGATATACATTTAATGTAGGACCGGAGTGTGAGTTTTTCCTGTTTCATCAGGATGAGAATGGCCAGCCGACAACACTTTCCCACGAAAAAGCCGGATATTTTGATCTCGGTCCGGTAGACCTGGGAGAAAATGCCAGACGTGATATGGTGCTGACACTTGAAGATATGGGGTATGAGATCGAAGCTTCCCACCATGAGGTAGCACCCGCACAGCATGAGATTGACTTTAAGTATGATGAGGCACTGCAGACGGCAGATAATATCATGACATTCAAACTGGCGGTTAAGACAATTGCCAAGCGGCACGGTCTGTTTGCAAGCTTTATGCCGAAGCCGAAATACGGGATTAATGGTTCCGGAATGCATATCAATATGTCCCTGTCCAAAGACGGACATAATATTTTCCGCGATCCGGATGGAAAAATGGGCCTGAGTAAAGAAGCCTATTATTTTATTGGCGGTATCATGAAGCACATGAAAGGTGTGACTCTTATCATGAATCCGCTGGTAAATTCCTATAAGCGGCTGGTACCTGGATATGAGGCACCATGTTATATTGCATGGTCTGCGACAAACCGCAGCCCGCTCATCCGTATTCCTGCTTCCCGGGGAGAGGAAACCCGTGTGGAACTGCGCAGCCCGGACCCGGCAGCCAATCCGTATCTGGCCCTTGCGGTATGTCTTGCAGCCGGAATTGACGGTATCAGAAATAAAATTGAGCCACCGGAAGAAGTGCCGGAAAATGTCTATGAACTGAAGGAGGAAGAAAAAGCAAGCAGAGGAATCGAGTCGCTTCCGGCCGATCTTCATGCGGCCATCTGTGAATTGCAGAAAGATGCTTTTATAAAAGAAGTGCTTGGAGAACATATCAGCAGCAAACTGATCGAGGCAAAAGAGGCAGAATGGATGCAGTACCGTACACAGGTAACCGGCTGGGAGATCGAAGAGTATCTGTATAAGATTTAACGGGAGATCGGATCGTGAGTAACATTGTAATTGCCTTTTCGAAACCGGAAGTGGCAGCGGGCATAAAAAAAATATTGACACAGAGCGGGTATTCCGTGCAGGCAGTCTGTACTACCGGTGCGCAGGCACTGGCAAGCGTAAACAATTTGGAGTGTGGAATACTGATCTGCGGATGCCGGTTTATGGATATGATGTATATGGAAATTCACGATTATCTGCCACCGGAGTTTCAGATGCTTCTGATCGCTTCTCCGTCTTCCATTCAGGAGAGAGAGGTAAGCAATCTGGTCTGTCTTTCCATGCCGATGAAAGTGCATGAACTGTTGCAGACAATTGAAATGATGGAGGGAGATATCCAGAGGCGCAGAAGGAGAATGCGGCAGCAGCCGAAACACCGTTCGCAGGAGGATCAGCAGATCATTCGCAAGGCAAAGGAACTCCTTATGGCACGAAACTCTTTTACGGAAGAGGAAGCACATAAATATATTCAGAAAAGAAGTATGGACAACGGAACCGGTCTGGTCGAGGTGGCACAGATGATCTTAAGTCTTCTGCAGGAAGGGTAAGGATCTTATCTGGCTTTTTTGGCTGGTCTTTACATTAAAAGAAGAAAATGTTAAAGTGATACTGATGGAAAATTAGAGAAGGAGAACGAAATTATGTTTCATGTAAATGAGAATTATCAGAAGCTGCCGGGCAGCTATTTATTCAGCACAATTGCAAAAAAAGTAAATGCATATCAGGAAGCAAATCCGGACAAGAACATTATCCGTCTGGGAATCGGTGATGTTACACAGCCACTGGCTCCTGCAATCATTGAGGCTATGCATAAAGCGGTAGATGAGATGGGACATGCCGAGACATTCCACGGTTATGCACCGGATCTGGGATATGAATTTTTGCGCAAGGCAATTGCAGAGAACGATTATGCAGCAAGAGGCTGCGAGGTTGCTGCAGATGAAATCTTTGTATCTGACGGGGCAAAGAGTGACTCCGGAAATATTCAGGAGATTTTCGGTCAGGATAACAAGATCGCGGTCTGTGATCCGGTATACCCGGTTTATGTGGATTCCAATGTCATGGCTGGAAGAACCGGTACTTACGACAAGGAGACCGGCACATGGAGCGATGTCATTTACATGCCATGTACAGCAGAAAATCATTTTGTACCGGAGTTTCCTAAGAAGACACCGGACATAATCTATCTGTGTCTGCCGAACAACCCGACCGGAACAACGCTTACTAAGGATCAGCTGCAGGAATGGGTAGACTATGCCAATAAAGTTGGCGCCGTAATCATTTATGATGCCGCTTATGAAGCTTATATCAGTGAGGACAATGTGGCACATTCCATTTATGAGTGCAAGGGTGCAAGAACCTGCGCCATTGAGCTGCACAGTTTCTCAAAGAATGCAGGATTTACCGGTGTCCGTCTGGGATATACCGTAGTTCCGAAGGATTTAAAGTGCGGGGAAGTTTCTTTGCACGACATGTGGGCAAGACGTCACGGAACCAAATTCAACGGTGCTCCGTACATTGTGCAGCGTGCCGGTGAGGCTGTATATTCTGAGGAAGGAAAAGCACAGTTAAAGGAGCAGGTTGCTTACTATATGAAGAATGCAAAGACCATTAAGGAAGGATTAAAGGATGCCGGATATACCGTATTTGGTGGTGTAAATGCACCATACATCTGGTTAAAGACTCCGGATCAGATGACTTCCTGGGAGTTCTTTGATTATCTGCTGGAGAATGCAAATGTTGTTGGTACTCCGGGATCCGGTTTCGGACCGAGCGGAGAAGGATATTTCCGACTGACTGCATTTGGAAATTATGAAAACACCGTAAAGGCACTGGAGCGTATCAAAGCTCTGTAAAAGAGGGAATATGCGTATGAATCATAACATGAAAAAAAGAGGTCTGGCATTGCTGCTGGCATGCTGCTGTGTTTTTACAGCGGCACCGGTGGCGGTAAAAGCGGACAATGTATCCATTTCCACCAATCAGACACCGACCGGCACATACAGCAGCTACACCAAAGCAGAGGTGCTGAAGTCAGATACGGTGGTGTATGATACGCTGTCTACTTCCAATAATGTTCACTTTTATAAGTATACTGCGGAAAAAGCCGGATATTTTACTGTAAATCTTGCACAGACAAGCGGAAAAGGAAAGTGGAATTTTTCCGTATATGATGTGGACAATGGAAATCAGGAACTGGAAACAAAATCTCTGGCATCCAATTATACATCAAGAATTTATAACCTCAGACCGGGCAAAAGCGTATATATCAAAGTTGAGCGTGTGCAGTCTACGGATATTACCATTTTAGATTATCAGCTGACACAGGATTATCAGTATTCCCTTCAGGTGAAAACAACGGAGAGTGCACAGTGGGAACAGGAAGACAACGATACGCAGGTGGCAGCGACAAGCCTGCAGAACGGCACCTGGATCAATGGAAGTTCCTACAAAGCTTTGGATGTGGACTGGTATGAGTATACCATTCCGGAAAACGGATATTTCACATATGATTTTCAGGGGGAGGGATCTTCCGCTCTTTGGAATCTGTATCTGTATGATGAAAATATGAATGAACTGCAGAAGGATACCAATACAAGAACCGTATCCTCCGGTAAATATGTCCTCCCGGTGGGAGCAAAAGTGTATGTGAAAGTTACCTGCTACGGCGTTGGAAACCAGTACAAGATCCGTTCCAATTACTATGCAACGGAAGGCTGGGAAAAGGAATCCAACGATACCATGGCACTTGCCACGGATCTTACCGCCGGAAAGACACTGCATGGAAGTATCAACAGCAAAAAAGATGTGGATTACTACCGCTACGTTGCCATGGGCAGTGGATATTTCAATTTCAAATTTACAAATGCGGACGGTGGAAACAATCAGTACTGGAAACTTTCCGTATATGATGAGAAAAAGAAGCTGCTTCAGACCGTGGAAACAGAGGATGATCTGCAGATTTCCACTGCAAAGCTCGGTTTCCGGAAAGGCAAAGAGATTTACCTGAAGGTAGAACGGAATATCAATGATTATGCGTGCGGACACGAATACACGGTGACAGTCAATCAGTACAAGGCTGATAACTGGGAACAGGAATCCAATGATTCTTTTGCCACAGCTACAACTGTAAAAAAGAATAAGACCTGTAGTGCGAATAATTATGCGGTAAAGGATAAAGATTATTTTGTATATAAGGCTGCAAAGAAGGGAAAGGTGACCATGCAGGTAAGCCTTCCTGACAGCGGATACTGGAATGTGTGTGTATATAATCAGAAAAAGAAGCTGGTCAAACAGGAAGATTATGCACAGACCGGACAGAAGTTTACCGTAAAAGCTGCAAAGGGGCAGAAACTCTATGTGATGGTGAAGGCCAGAACAAAATCTGCCGTTGGAAAGACCTATCGTGTCACTGTGAAACAAAAATAAAGCAAACTATAAAGATTCTGTGAAAAGAACCGATATCTATAGTAGATACCAACATAGTTTAACCGGAAACAAATGGAATTGACCGGTAGAATTCAAGGAGGATGAGAGTATGGGTGTAAACACAACAGGTTTGTTAAACACGCAGACAGAGGTATACGCATCCTATAAAAACGATGCGGTGACCAAAAATGAGACGGCTGCAAAGAAGGACTCCACGGCAAAGACGGAAGAAAAAAATGAGAGCGGTGTAGTCTATGATAAATCAGACAGCAGCAAGGACAATAAGAAAGCAACCTATTCGATTAATAAGATGAGCGCTGAGGATCGTGCAGCACTCGTACAGCAGATGAAAGCGGATACACAGTCCAGACAGCAGCAGTTGATCAGCATTGTGCAGAAAATGATGACCGGTCAGGCAGCTACTTCTTCTGTTGCAAACGGAACAAACAGCGATGATATATGGAAGTTTCTTGCAAAAGGGGATTTCACGGTTGATGCAGCAACAAAGGCACAGGCGCAGAAGGATATCTCCGAAGATGGCTATTACGGAGTAAAGCAGACATCAGAGAGATTATTTGATTTTGCAAGTGCCCTTGCCGGAGATGATGTGGAAAAGATGAAGAAGATGCAGACTGCCATGCAGAAGGGATTCAAGCAGGCAACCGGTGCATGGGGCAAAGACCTTCCGGACATCTGCCAGAAGACACTGGATGCTGCCAATCAGAAGTTTGAGGACTATTATAAGTCCAAAGAGAGCACAACAAAGACCGAAGGCTGAAAACAGACTGCTGCAGCCCGGTGATTGTTTACAAAAGAAGGGAAAAAATACCGGAAAAAGAGGTATTTTTTCCCTTCTTTTTCTGTTTCGGATGATACGGCAATGATTGAAGAAATGATGCAGAAGTGGTATGATAAGGCATTATAGAGAGACAGAAAAAGGAGACCTGATGATTATGAAATATAATTTTGATAAAATACCAAACCGCAGAGGCACAAATTCCCTCAAGTGGGATGTGGATCGCAAAGAGCTCCCGATGTGGGTGGCGGATATGGATTTTGAGACGGTGCCGGAAGTGCAGGAGGCACTGGTACAGCGCGTGGCGCACGGGGTATATGGATATTCTGTCATCCCGGACGAATGGGCGGACAGCTATGTAAACTGGTGGGAAAAGCGTCATCATTTTCGGATGGACCCAAAGAAGCTGATCTTTACAACGGGAGTAATCCCTGCACTTTCTTCTGCTGTCCGAAAACTGACGACTCCGGCAGAAAATGTGCTGATTCAGACACCTGTCTATAATAATTTCTTCAATTCCATTCGTAATAACGGAAGAAATGTCGTGGAAAACGAACTGCTTTATGATGGAAAAGAATATCGTGTAGACTGGGAAAAACTTGAACAGCAGCTGGCAGATCCGCAGACGACGCTTATGATTTTGTGTAATCCGCAGAATCCGGCAGGAAACATCTGGGATTGTGAGACGCTGGCGCGGATCGGGGCATTATGTAAGCAGTATGATGTCATTGTTGTCTCGGATGAAATTCACTGTGATCTGACAAAACCCGGTACAGAATACATTCCGTTTGCCTCTGTGGATGATACCTGCAGGGACATCAGTGTTACCTGCATTGCGCCGACGAAGACATTTAATCTGGCAGGGCTGCAGACGGCTGCCGTCTATGCAGAAAACTCGATTCTGCATCACAGAATGTGGAGACAGCTCAACACCGACGAAGTAGCAGAACCGAACGCTTTTGCAATTCAGGCAACGATTGCCGCTTTCCAATATGGGGAAGAATGGCTTGATGAACTGCGGGAATATGTGGAAAAGAACAAGCAGTATGTGACGGAATTTCTGCAGGAGAAAATTCCACTCATCCATCCGGTTGCAGGAGATGCTACTTACCTCATGTGGCTGGACTGCCGCAAAATCACGGAGAGTGGCCGGCAGTTTGTAAAATTTATCCGCAAAACCAGCGGTCTGTATGTCAGCGGAGGCAATCAGTATGGCAGGGGAGGCGAAGGATTTTTGCGCGTGAATGTGGCTACCTCCAAGCTGGTTGTTGAAGATGGAATGCAGCGTCTGTATGAGAGCGTTGATGCATGGCTAAAAGAAGAAAAGATATCAAAATAAGAATAATTCCTGATTTTAAGCAAACCTTAAAGGTTTGCCCCATTGGAAATTAAGAAAAAAACCGCTACAATGTATCTATGATTAATCATGAATACGAGGTGGCGGTTTTTTTATGTATAATGTTTTAGTTTGTGACGATGAAAAGGATATTGTTTCTGCTTTGCAGATTTATTTAAAAAGTGAAGGATACCAGGTGTTTTCGGCTTATAACGGAAAGGAAGCCTTAAAAATTATAAACCGGGAGGATATCCAGCTGGTTCTGATGGATATTATGATGCCGGAAATGGACGGGATAGAAGCGATGTGCAAAATCCGTGAAATTTCCAATGTTCCGGTGATCTTACTGACGGCCAAAAGTGAGGATACCGATAAGGTACTCGGACTTACCGTGGGCGCGGACGATTATGTGACGAAACCATTCAATCCGGTGGAACTGCAGGCGAGAGTGAAATCCCAGATCCGGCGGTATATGCTGCTTGGAAGCGGACAGAAGGTGAGGACAAAACTGTCCGCCGGCGGCATCGAGCTGGATGATAAATTAAAGGAAGTCACTCTGGACGGAGAACCTGTCAGTCTGACCAGAACAGAGTACGATATTTTAAAACTTCTGATGGAACATCCGGGGGAAGTATATTCACCGAAACAGATTTATGAGGCCGTGTGGAAGGGCAGCCCGTGCGGCGTCGAAAACACGGTAGCCGTACATATCCGGCACCTTCGGGAAAAACTCGAATATAATCCTGCGGAGCCACGCTATTTAAAAGTCGTATGGGGACGGGGATACAAGATGGAGGATGTAGAAAATGAATGAGAAAAAGGATAAAAAATCCAAAAAGCCGGAATATGTGTCCAAAAACTGGAAATCATCGCAGGGCATCAGATTACTGGCTATGGTACTTGCGATTGTAAGTGGATTTTTGGTGGGCGTGACCAGTGTGGTGACAGTTACATTAGGCATGAACAGTGATTTGCAGGGCTCACAGAAAGACATTGAAAAAACACTGGATACGGAGCTGCTTAGAAGCTATGCGTATTGGATGGGGGATGCGGTTACCGGCATTTCAAAAGAACAGGACGAAGCAGATGCCCTGAAAAAATTTGATGACGGAAATATCGTTTATTCACTTGTAAAAAACAAGCCGAATGGAAAAGAAACCGAACTTGTCTGTGGAAATTACACGGGTACCTCTTTAAATAAGGAAACCGCACTTGCCTGGCTGAAATTTACAGATGAAAATGAGTTTCATACCAATGATCGTTCTTTCTGGGATATGCTGCTTGGAAGAAACAGGGGACAGTACATGCAAAAAGTCAAGCATTATACGCAGGTGGATCATTTTATCTATGATAATGGTGTGATTTATTGTTATGCGGGCGATACCCTGTTTCGGATCAATTCCTTTTCTTTTTACGCGGTTCCAGAGGAGTCGGATCTTGAACCGTATGTGGAATATACTTACCGGGAATCGGACGATGGTGGCAGATATTGCGCGGAAAATGGAGAACAGCTGAAAAAAGGTAAGCTCGAACCGTATTTAAAATCATCCGAGCTACGGTTTGATTTTGATGGGTTAGAGGCAGGTTACTTATGGTCAAAAAAGGATGGGATTTACCCGATCCGGCAGGAATCCATTGCGGATACCTATGCGAAAGCAAAGGTATTCCAGTGGCAGGATTTTTCATTTGCATACGAAGATCAACAGGGTCGTATTTATTATAATCCACATCAGGAGAAAGAAGCAACGGAATATACGCTTTATCTTACGGTAGCGGATTCCCTGAAGGGAAGCACTGCTACGGTATCCTCTTTGTTTTCACCGGAAGTCGGAGGTGAAACCCATATTGTGATTGATTCCGGGAAAACACAGTTTTTCCAGAAAGCACACACACTTGCAGGCGTTGTGGTACAGGTGCGGGAAATTTCGGGATTGTGGTTGCTTTTGAGTGTTCTTGTGTGGGTGTTTTCTCTTGGCATTCTATTTGCATCGGCAGGATGGAAACGTGGTTCTGATACGGTACAGATTCGATGGATTGACCGTATACCATTTGGTATTTATACAGGAATCTCAGGACTTGCGTTTTTGGGCTGCGGTATGGTATGCCTTTATATGGGAGATCTGCTTATGCAAAATGCAGGAATCGTATTCTGTATTTCATTTTTTACAATTGCGTTTGCATTGGCAGAACTGATTGTGTATGAATATGTGATCAGTATCATTGTAAGAATCCGTGCAGGAAAATTCTGGCATTATACGCTTTTGCGTCTGCTTTTAAACCCGTTTCGCCGGATAAAAAGAGAACTGCATGAAATCAGACTGGCGCTTTTGACCAATCTGTCTATGACGGTAAAAGTCACAGCTGTATTTCTTGTGGTCTTCCTCATAGAAGCATTTCTTTTACTGTGTGCCGGAGCGGATGGCGGAATTATCATGGTCTATCTCCTCTGGAAAGTTGTGGAATACGGCGTACTGTTAAAGATTGTGGTGCAGTTTCGACAGATATTCGACGGAGGGGAACGGATTGCAAAAGGTGATTATTCGCATCCGATCCATACAGAAAAAATGATGTATGAGCTGCGCACACATGCGGAAAATTTAAATAATGTACAGACCGGAGTTGCAGCGGCGGTAGAAGAAAAAATGAAGAGTGAGCGGTTTCGTACCGAACTGATCACCAATGTCTCCCATGATATTAAAACACCGCTTACTTCCATTATCAACTATGTGGATCTGATCAAAAAGGAGCCGACAGAGAGTGAAACAATGCGGGAGTACATTGAGGTGCTTGACCGACAGTCCAACCGTCTGAAAAAACTGATTGAGGATCTGATGGAGGCATCCAAAGCATCTACTGGAAATCTTCCGGTGAATCCGGAAGTATGTGATGCAACGGTCGTTCTGACACAGATTGTCGGGGAATTTTCAGAAAAGGCAGAGGCAAATCAGCTGGAGATGGTTGTAGAATGTCCGCAACCACCCGTTGAAATCTATGTGGATGGCAGACATTTGTGGCGGATCATTGACAACCTGATGGGAAATATATGTAAGTATGCACAGCCGGGAACACGTGTGTATATTACGTTGGAAAAATTTCACGGAATGGTGATTATGACCTTCCGCAATATTTCGAAGGATCGACTGAAAATGACCAGCGAGGAACTTTTCGGAAGATTTGTCCGTGGAGACAGTTCCCGGAATACGGAAGGACACGGACTGGGGCTTTCTATCGCAAAAAGCCTGACCGAGCTGATGCATGGAAATCTTGCGGTGCAGATGGACGGCGATCTGTTTAAAGTAATTCTCAGTTTTGAGGAATATCAGGAGGATAAGAAGCAGTAAAGACCAAAAACTCCTCGGTTGTATTTCTATATGCCATATGCTATAATGTGGGACGTCTAAATACAGAATATAAACGGAGGACAAATCTGTGAAAATAATAATCGCCGGTGATGGCAAGGTCGGACTCACGCTGACGCAGAAACTTGCTGCGGCAGGACACGACCTGACTTTGATCGATTCGAACCAGCGTGTGCTGGATTCGAGTGTGGAGCGTTACGATGTTATGGGGGTACAGGGAAACTGTGCCTCCATGCGCGTGTTGGAGAGTGCGGATGTGAAAAAGGCGGATCTGCTCATTGCAGCCACCAGTTCGGATGAAGTCAATCTGCTCTGTGGTATGACTGCCCATGGTCTGAATCCGAGAATTCACACCATTGCAAGAATCCGTAATCCCGAATACGGCAAGCAGATTTTTACCATGCGGGATGTCTATTCCCTTTCGCTTATGGTGAATCCGGAAAAACAGGCGGCGCGCGAGATTGAACGGCTGATCCGCTATCCGGGCTTCCTGCAGAGGGAAACATTTGCAAAAAGCCGTGTGGAAATCGTGGAGCTGCGGATTCAAAAAGGAAGTAAACTCTGCGATGTGGCACTGATGAATCTGGAAAATGTTGTCAAATGCAAGGTGCTTGTCTGCGCAGTGAGCCGCGGAGGGGTTGTGGAGATTCCATCCGGACATTTTATTCTCCGGGAGGGGGATCATCTGTTTATTACGGCAACTGCTGAGATGCTGACACAGCTTCTGCGCAATCTTGGCATTATCACGCACAAGGCAAAGCGTGTAATTATCTGCGGTGGCGGAAGAATCGGTTATTATCTGTCGACCTGGCTGGCAAAAGAAGGTGTCAGTGTGCTGCTGATTGAGCAGGATGAAGCGCGCTGTGAAGAATTATCCGGCAAACTTCCACCGGAAGTATGTATCATACACGGGGATGCCAGCAGTCAGTTTCTGCTTGAAAGTGAAGGCATCCATGATTGTGACGCCGTTGTAACCATGACCGGCATGGATGAAATGAATATGATTATTTCGCTGTATGCGCAGACCTGTGGAGTGCCACAGGTGATCACGAAAGTCGGTCATATGGAAAATAACAGTATGCAGGACAGTCTGGGACTTGGCAGTGTGATCTGCCCGAAAGAACTCTGCTGCAATACGATTGTCCGTTATGTCCGTGCCATGCAGAATACAACAGGTGCAGCACTGACACTGCACAATATTGCAGAAGGACAGGCAGAGGCATTGGAGTTTGTCGTAGATGCCGACACAAAACATATCGGGGAACCATTGCGTAATATCCGCCTGAAACGCAATATACTGATCGCATGTATCAGCCATGGAAGTAAAACGGAGATTCCAAACGGAGATTCCATGTATGAGGCTGGAAATTCCGTGATTATCGTTGCAAAGGGCGGGATGACACTTTTGCAGCTGAATGATATTTTCGAGTGAGGATGCTATGAATTATAAAATGATGGGAAAATTTCTTTCCCAGATCTTAATTGTGGAAGCAGGGTTTATGGTTCCGGCACTTTTGATCAGTCTGTATACCGGAAGCCGGGCAGCAGTTTATGGGTTTGGGCTGTCCATTTTGATCACTGCCGGAGTTGGTGCCTTAATGTATTATTTTTGCAGAAATTCCACCCGTCGTTTTTTTGCGAGGGAAGGGATGGTCTGCGTAGCCGGAAGCTGGATTGCAATCAGTTTTTTCGGGTGTCTGCCATTTGTTTTTTCCAGGGAAATTCCAAACTTTGTCGATGCCCTGTTTGAAATTGTATCGGGATTTACAACCACAGGTTCTTCGATTTTGGGAGATGTGGAAGCACTTTCTCCCGGAATTATGTACTGGCGGAGTTTCAGCCACTGGCTGGGCGGCATGGGGGTACTTGTATTTCTTCTGGCACTTTCTCCGAACGGAGAGAGAGGCAAAGGGTATACCATGCATCTGCTGCGTGCGGAGAGTCCGGGACCGAATGTGAACAAGCTGGTGCCGAAAATGCGTACAACAGCAAGAATTTTGTACGTCATATACATGGTGCTGACATTCATCAATTTCCTGTTTCTCCTGTTGGGAAAAATGCCGGTTTTTGATGCCGTATGTACCGCTTTTGGAACGGCCGGCACAGGTGGATTCGGAATCCGGAATGACAGTATTGCAGGATACAGCCCATATATACAGAATGTATGTACGGTCTTCATGTTTTTGTTTGGAATCAACTTCAGCTGTTATTATCTGCTTTTAGTCCGGCATGTAAAGGAAGTGCTCAAAGATCAGGAACTGCGGCTGTATATCATCATATTTGTGGTCAGTATTCTTTTAATTACGTTCAATATCCGGGGACTGTACGGCTCCTGGGAAGAGACGATCCGCCATGCGGCATTTCAGGTTTCCTCTATCATGACGACGACCGGGTTTGCAAGCACGGACTTTGATTTGTGGCCCGGATTTTCGAAAGCACTGTTGCTGTGCCTGATGTTTGTCGGTGCCTGTGCAGGCAGTACGGCAGGAGGGCTTAAGATGGGAAGACTTCTTCTGATTCTGAAAAACCTGCGCAGAAATATCCGCAGAATTTTAAGCCCGCAGCGTGTGGAAGTTGTGCGCATGAATGGAAACCGGATCGGGGAGGATGTATTAAATAATACAAATACCTATCTGGCGGCTTACGGTGTGATTTTAGTCGGAAGTTTTCTTTTGATTTCTATTGATGGACTGTCCATGACAACAAATGTGTCTGCGGTTGCTGCGTGCTTTAACAATATCGGACCGGGATTTGATGTGGTGGGACCTACCTGTAATTTTTCGGTGTATTCCTGGTTTTCCAAACTTGTGCTGATTTTTGACATGCTGGCCGGAAGACTGGAAATTTTCCCGATGCTTGTTCTCTTTTCAAGAAGTACCTGGAGACATAAATAATTGAATGGATTTCTCAATTATTTTATGATAAAATAGTAGGGTGCTTTTACACAACAATAAAATATGGAGGAGAGAACATGTTAGAGAAAATGTTTAAGCTCAAAGAGAATAATACCACAGCGAAAACAGAAGTGATCGCCGGTATTACGACGTTTATGACCATGGCGTATATCCTGGCTGTAAACCCGAACCTGCTTTCACAGGCAGGAATGGACCCGACAGCAGTGCTGATCGCAACCTGTCTGGCATCCTTTATCGGTACGTTTGCAATGGCACTCCTTGCAAATTATCCGTTTGCACTTGCACCGGGTATGGGACTGAATGCATACTTTGCATTTACCGTATGCGGAAATATGGGATATTCCTGGAAAGTAGCCCTGATGGCAGTATTCTTCGAAGGTATTATCTTTATTATCCTTTCTCTTACCAATGTGCGTGAGGCAATTTTCAATGCCATTCCGACCACATTAAAGAAAGGTGTGAGCGCCGGCATTGGTCTGTTTATCGCGTTTATCGGATTGCAGGGTGGACATATCGTTGTAAACAACGATTCCACATTGTTATCTTATGTAAATTTCAGAGATAACTGGCATACCGAAGGAATCTGTGCAGTACTTGCACTGATCGGTCTGCTTCTTACTGCAATTTTATACATCAAAAAAGTCAAGGGATCTATTCTGATCGGTATTCTGGCTACCTGGATTCTTGGAATGATCTGTCAGGCAGCGGGTGTTTACCGTATCGATGCAGACGCTGGATTTTATTCTCTGTATCCGACATTTGCCATGACTGATTTTTCAAAAATCGGGGAGACGTTCGGACAGTGTTTTACAGCAGATTTCCATGGAGTCGGAATTATGAACTTCATCGTAGTCATGTTGTCTTTCCTGTTTGTAGATATGTTTGATACGATCGGAACACTGATCGGTGTATCGGATAAGGCCGGCATGTTAGACGAAGATGGAAAACTTCCGAACGTAAAGCAGGCACTGATGGCAGATGCAATTGCTACTTCTGCAGGTGCGGTCCTTGGTACGTCTACAACTACAACATTCGTAGAGAGCTCTGCCGGTGTCGGAGCTGGTGCAAGAACCGGTCTTGCATCCATCGTTACAGGATTATTATTCCTGCTTGCAATTTTCTTTGCACCAATCTTTACGGCAATTCCGGGCTTTGCAACAGCACCGGCGCTGATCTTTGTCGGATTCCTGATGGTATCCGCAATTGTAAAGGTTGATTTCGAGGATCTGACAGATGCAGTTCCTGCATATCTGTGCCTCATTGCGATGCCTTTAATGTACAGTATCGCAGAGGGTATTGCCATTGGTGTAATCTCTTTTGTACTGATCAATCTGATCTGTGGCAAGCGTAAGAAGATTACTCCACTGATGTATATCCTTGCAGTACTTTTTATCTGCAAATATATTTTCCTGTAATTACGCAGTGGACGAGCCGCTTTCCAGTAGGACGGGAAGCGGCTTAAAGTCTATCTGACTATATAAAATATAAATGGAGGAACAACTATGAAAAAATTAAACAAGGCAATGTCGGTTGCTGTGGCAGCAGCCATGATGGTATCCCTGGGCGCCTGTGGAAATTCCGCAGATGCAGCAAAAGACGGGACACAGAGTGCAGGTGCATCCGGTAAAGTATATAACATCGGAATCTGCCAGCAGCTGGAGCATCCGGCACTGGATCAGGCAACACAGGGATTTGAGGATGTCTTAAAGGAAAAGCTGGGAGACAATGTAAAATTTGATCTCCAGAATGCACAGAACGAGCAGGCAAATGCTTCTACAATTGCAAATAATTTCGTATCTTCCAATGTGGATCTGATTCTTGCAAATGCAACGACTGCTTTACAGGCATGTGCAGCAGCGACAACCGATATTCCGATTCTGGGAACTTCCGTTACCGATTATGCAACGGCTTTGGAGATTGATGACTGGAGTGGCACAACCGGAAGAAATATTTCCGGAACATCCGATCTGGCTCCGCTTGATCAGCAGGAGGATATGCTCGTAGAGCTCTATCCGGATGCAAAGCATGTCGCAATACTTTACTGCTCTGCAGAGGCAAACTCCAAATATCAGGCAACCGAGTTTGAAAAATACCTGGATGAGGACGGTATCAGCTACAAAGAGTTTACCGCTTCCGATTCCAATGATATCGGTTCTGTGGTACAGAGTGCAACCGAGTATGCAGATGTTATTTACATTCCGACAGACAATACCATGGCACAGAACACAGAAGCAATCAACAATATCGCACTTCCGGCAGGAACTCCGATTATTGCCGGAGAGGAAGGTATCTGTAAAGGATGCGGAGTGGCAACGCTTTCCATCAGTTATTATGACATCGGAAAAAAGGCCGGTGAAATGGCATATGACATTTTAGTAAACGGTGCGGATATTACAACCATGAAGATTGAGACTGCACCGAACGTAACCAAAGAATACAACAAAGATATCTGTGATCAGCTGGGCGTTAAAATTCCGGATGATTACAAGGCTATCGAGGCTGAATAATTAAGGGGGATGGGTATCGTGTTAATATCTGCTTATTTTGCTTCCTTAAGTCCGCTGGCGCTGTTTCGTGCGCTGCCGGGCTCCATTGCACAGGGTCTGATCTGGGGCCTTCTGGCATTGGGAGTATATATTACATACAAACTTCTGGATTTTGCGGATCTGTCGGTGGACGGTTCTTTTGCAACCGGCGGAGCTGTGGCGGTTATGCTGATCCGCAGTGATATGAATCCGTGGGTTTCCCTTATTTTTGCATTTGCTGCAGGAATGCTTGCGGGAATGGTCACAGGTCTTCTGCACACCAAACTGGGAATTCCTCCAATTCTTGCCGGAATTTTAACGCAGATTGCACTGTACTCCATCAATCTGAATATTATGGGACAGTCCAATCAGGCGATCAGTGTGGATAAATATTCCCTTGCGGTATCGCTTCGTTATGTATCCGGTGATACAGCAGCAAAAATTAAAGTATTTACCACCTGTATCCTGTTTGGGGTAGTGATCGTGGCGATTCTTTACTGGTATTTCGGAACCGAGCAGGGGCATGCCATCCGGGCAACCGGATGTAACCCGCAGATGGCGCGTGCACAGGGAATCAATACCAGCTTCTGTAAGGTACTGGCACTGATGATTTCCAACGGACTCGTTGGTCTGTCCGGTGCACTTTATGCACAGTATCAGGGTGCAGCGGATGTCAATATGGGACGAGGCGCAATCGTTATCGGTCTGGCTGCCGTTATTATCGGAGATGTACTGTTTGGAAAACTGTGTGCAGGAAAGAAACTGGCATTTGCATATACGCTGTTTTCCGTGATCGTTGGAGCGATCATTTACTACCTTGTGCTGAGCATCATTTTGTGGCTGAAATTCCCATCGGATGATCTGAAACTGTTCTCAGCAATCGTGGTAGCAATTTTCCTTGCGATTCCATATCTGAAGAATAAGAAAAAAGCAACAAGGGGGCTGTAACCGATGAGTGAGATGTTAAAAATTGAAAATATCCGGAAAGTATTCAATCCGGGTACGATAAATGAAAAAGTGGCTCTGGACGGTGTCAACCTGACACTTGAGGAAGGCGAATTTGTCACAGTGATCGGTGGAAACGGTGCAGGAAAATCGACAACACTGAATGCCGTAGCCGGTGTATGGCCGGTAGATTCCGGAAAAATCTATATCGGCGGCGAGGATGTGACAAAGTTATCCGAACATCGCAGGGCACAATATCTGGGACGTGTGTTCCAGGACCCGATGACCGGTACAGCTACCACAATGTCCATTGAGGAAAATATGGCAATTGCAGCAAGACGTGGAAAATCCAGGGGATTGCGATGGGGAATTACCAAAGCGGAACGCGAAAAATACCGCCAAATGCTTTCCACCCTGCATCTTGGACTGGAAGATCGCCTGACATCAAAAGTCGGTCTGTTATCCGGTGGACAGCGTCAGGCAATCACGCTTCTGATGGCTTCCATCCAGAAACCGAAGCTTCTGCTTCTCGATGAGCATACGGCTGCGCTGGATCCAAAGACTGCCGCAAAGGTACTTGAGATTTCGGATCAGATCATTTCAGAGAATCATCTGACGGCCATGATGGTAACACACAATATGAAGGATGCGATTGCCCATGGAAACCGTCTGATTATGATGCATGAAGGAAAAGTTATTTTAAATATCGCAGGTGAAGACAAAAAGAAACTTACGGTCGGAGATCTGCTGCATCAGTTTGAAAAAGTAAGCGGTGAGGAATTTGCAAGTGATAAAGCACTGCTTTCGTAGAAAATAACAGAATTGTTTATGCATGATAAGGGTCAAAACTGTTTTTGACCCTTAAATCATGTAGAAGGGAGATAGATATGCCTGTATTTGATTTCAGCAATACAACGGAAGAAAAGAAAGCCTGTGAGTGTACTTATACAACATTTCAGTCGAATGAAAACACTGCAAGTGCAAAATATCCGATTCTGGTTTTAGATAATACGGCAAAGCAGTGGAAATATCATTCCTGCGGAGTGTTCACGAACCAGACAAAGCGCACAGCATTTGAGTTTACCCAGGAAGACGGAACTGTATGTGCGGATATTTTGCGGGTGGATGCCCGTTTTGTCAATCTGCTTCGCTGGCTGGGGGAAAACCACATTAATGTCCGGCTGTCTGGAGAGAACACACCGGATGGATATGCCGTGTATAAGATCCGTGAAATTGCATTTGGCGGTGGAAAAAAGCTTTCCGCGGAAGATGGCTTTTTACAGTTTATGATGGAGCGTCTGTTTGCCAGCAGTGCACCGAGTGAGGAAGCGGTGGATGAGGAGCAGGAGGAAGACGGCGATGATATGAAGCTCACCAGTATTCAGAGCATCACCGATTTTATGACCTGCGCAGGACGGACCATGCCGGATAACATCCGGTTGTGGGCACGCCGGAATTTAGCAGTGGCACGTTCCAATGAAGTGTCTCCGGAAGAGCGGCGTCATGCACAGCGTGCACTTTCCATTATGATGAATATCCAGTGGAAAAACAATTATTTTGAGGCCATTGATCCCAAGGAAGCCCGTCGGATTTTAGATGAGGAACTGTATGGCATGGAGCGTGTAAAGCAGAGAATCATTGAGACGATCATTCAGATTAACCGCACACATACACTTCCGGCATACGGACTGCTTCTGGTGGGACCGGCAGGAACCGGAAAATCGCAGATTGCCTATGCAGTTGCCCGTATTTTGAAACTTCCGTGGACAACTCTTGATATGAGTTCCATCAATGATCCGGAGCAGCTGACCGGAAGTTCGAGAATTTATGCTAACGCAAAGCCGGGGATCATCATGGATGCATTTGCCATGGCAGGAGAGTCAAGCCTGGTATTTATTATCAATGAGCTGGATAAGGCAGCTTCTGGAAAAGGAAACGGAAATCCGGCAGATGTCTTACTGACACTTCTGGATAATCTGGGATTTACAGATAACTATATCGAGTGTATGATCCCGACATCTGGTGTTTATCCGATTGCCACAGCAAACGACAAGGAGCAGATCAGCGCACCGATTCTGTCCCGTTTTGCGGTAATTGATATCCCGGATTATACGTTTGAGGAAAAGAAGATTATCTTCTCAAAATTTGCACTGCCTAAGGTATTAAAGCGCATGAGCTTAAAGGAAGAGGAATGTATCATCACAGATGATGCATTAAATACAATCGTGGATCTGTATTCGGGTACCAGTGGAATCCGTGATTTGGAGCAGGCGGCAGAACATATTGCTGCAAATGCGCTGTATCAGATTGAGGTGGATCATCTGAAATCTGTTACCTTTGATGCTGAGATGGTGAGAAAACTCCTCATTTAAATGGCTGGTTCACTGCGTGGTCCGGAATCGGCAGTTAAGGGGACGTTTGCAGAAAAGAAAAAGCGAAGCGGTAACGCGTAATCTATAGAATTAGAGGAGAGAAAACATATGGCAAGACATAAGCTTGAGAATGAACTCATTGCAATCGAAGTGGAGGAACATGGGGCAGAATTAAAATCCCTGGTCCGTAAAAATACAGGAAAAGAGTACATGTGGAAAGCAGATCCAAAATTCTGGGGGCGTACTTCTCCGGTACTGTTTCCATTTGTCGGGGCAGTAAAAGAAAAACAGTTTCGCACCAAGGGACAGACCTACACGATGGGGCAGCATGGATTTGCCCGTGATATGGATTTTACACTGGATTCCAAGACGGAGGATACGCTCTGGTTTGTATTACCGTCAAATGAGGAAACTATGGAAAAATATCCCTATGCATTTACTCTTCGCATTGGATATCACATAGAGGGAAATAAGCTGGAAGTGCTCTGGCAGGTGGAAAATCCTTCGGAAGAGGAACTTCCGTTTTCGATTGGCGGACATCCGGCATTCAACCGTCCAAAGAATTGTAAAATCCGTTTTGATGTGGCAGGCCCGCTCACAAGTACAACAATTGTAGATGGTCTGGTCGGAAATGGTACGGTGGATTATGAACTGAAAGACAGTTATCTTACGGTCACGGATCATCTGTTTGATGCGGATGCACTTGTTATCGAAAACCAGAATGTGCACGAAGTCTCTCTCTGTGATAGGGAGGGAAATCCGTATCTGACCGTTACGATGGATGCACCACTGTTTGGAATCTGGTCACCGGCAGGTCCGGATGTTCCGTTTGTATGTGTGGAACCCTGGTATGGACGCTGTGACAGCGCTGATTTTACCGGCGATTTAAAAGATCGGGAGTGGGGAAACCTGATTGCACCGGGCGGCATCTGGAAAGCACGTTATACCGTGGAGGCAGTATAAGAATAATTTTTCCTTGACAGAGAAGGAAAGAATGATTATAGTCTTATACATAGACAATTTTATAGATATCTTCAGGGCAGGGTGCAATTCCCTACCGGTGGTACAGCCCACGAGCCGCAAGGCATGATTCGGTGCAATTCCGAAGCCGACAGTACAGTCTGGATGAAAGAAGATAAGCGATAGAAACACAAGAGACCGTATACGGCTGTGATGGATATTGGAATATTTGCTCTGGAATTTATTTCCAGAGCTTTTTTATTTTCCAAAAGAAGCCCAAGCAGCAGAAAACATCCGAAAGAAGCCCTGAGCAGAAATTGCCCGGGGCTTTTTGTAGTATGGAGGAACTTATGACAGATGAAACTTATATGCGGCGAGCACTCGAACTGGCGGAAAAAGGAGCGGGATGGGTATCCCCGAATCCTCTGGTGGGAGCCGTGATCGTAAAAGATGAAGAAATTATCGGGGAAGGATATCACGAACAGTACGGACAGCTGCATGCGGAGCGGAATGCGCTGGCACATTGTACCAAATCTCCCAAAGGAGCAACCATTTATGTCACATTGGAGCCGTGCTGCCACCACGGAAAACAGCCGCCGTGTACCGATGCCCTGCTTGCCGCCGGAATCCGCAGGGTGGTGATTGGGTCGAAGGATCCAAACCCTCTGGTACATGGAAAAGGCATTCGGATTTTGCGGGAGCATGGTGTGGAAGTGACCGAACATGTACTGGAAAAGGAATGTGATGCGGAAAATGAAGTGTTTTTCCATTACATGCAGACGAAACTGCCGTTTGTCATTTTAAAATATGCAATGACACTGGATGGGAAGATCGCAACATACACAGGGGCATCACGCTGGGTAACCGGGGAGGCAGCGCGTGCACATGTACACCGCATGAGAAACCGTTACCGTGCCATCATGGTTGGTGTGGGAACGGTACTTGCGGATGATCCGATGCTGACCTGCCGGCTTAAGGGAACAGAAAACGGGGCAAATCCGGTGCGTATCATTTGTGATTCCACACTGCGGACACCATTGGAATCACAGATTGTGCGCAGTGCGAAAGAAATTCCAACGATTCTTGCAACCTGCAACAGACAGGAAGCCATGCATATGCCTTATATCGAGGCGGGATGTAAGATACTGGTTACACCGGAAAAAGACGGACATGTGGATCTTTCAGATCTGATGCAGCAGCTTGGGCAGCTGGGAATCGACAGTGTAATTCTTGAAGGCGGGGGAACATTGAACTGGTCGGCACTGCAGGCAGGAATCGTGCAGAAAGTGCAGGCATATGTGGCACCAAAGCTGTTCGGGGGGACAGAAGCAAAAACCCCGGTTGAGGGGCAGGGATTTCACACTCCTGCGGATGCCGTGGAGTTAACCCGGACAAAAATCACAGCACTGGGATCGGACTGGCTGATCGAAGGGTATCCGGTGGAGAACAGGAGGAATATGGGATGTTTACAGGAATCATAGAGGAGATGGGAACGATCCTGGAGGTCGCAAAAGGCACACATTCCGCAGTACTTACAATTGCGGCGGGAAAGGTGCTTGAGGATGTGCATATCGGAGACAGCATTGCGGTCAATGGTGTCTGCCTGACGGTCACTTCCTTTGACGGTGAAACATTTACCGCGGATGTGATGCATGAAACATTAAACCGGTCGTCACTGGCACAGTGTAAGCGGAAAAGTCCCGTGAATCTGGAGCGTGCCATGCCGGCAAACGGAAGGTTTGGCGGGCATATTGTGGCAGGACATGTGGATGGAACCGGACAGATCACTGAAAAAAAACGGGATGACAATGCCATATGGATACGGGTGGAGGCACCGCCGGAAGTGCTTCGGTATGTGGTGGAGAAAGGTTCGGTTACCATAGATGGAATCAGCCTTACGGTCGCCGCTGTGACGGCACATGACTTTTCCGTGTCCGTGATCCCACATACGGCGGAGGTGACAACGCTTGGAAGCAAAAAAGAGGGAGATATTGTGAATTTAGAAACGGATATCATCGGAAAATATGTGGAAAAACTGCTGCATCCACAGGAAGAAAAAAAAGAAAGCCACATCACCCGGGAATTTCTGGAAAACTGTGGATTCTAAAACACCATGGATATAAAAAGAGAAAAAATAACAGGAGGAATGAACAATGGAAGGATTTGCAACCGTTGAGGAAGCACTTGAGGAATTACGAAACGGAAAACTGATTCTTGTCACCGATGACGAGGATCGCGAAAATGAGGGCGATTTTATATGTGCCGCGGAATTTGCAACAACGGAAAACATCAATTTTATGGCAATGCATGGAAAAGGGCTGATCTGTATGCCAATGTCCGCTGAATATGTAAAAAAGCTGCATTTTCCGCAGATGGTGGAAAACAATACGGACAATCATGAAACCGCGTTTACGGTTTCCGTGGATTATGTGGAAACAACCACAGGCATTTCCGCTGCCGAGCGTTCCATGACCGCCATGCGCTGTGTGGCAGAGGATGCAAAACCGGAGGATTTCCGGCGTCCGGGACATATGTTTCCGCTTCTGGCAAAGAAGAACGGGGTGTTGGAGAGAAACGGGCATACGGAAGCAACCGTGGATCTGTGCCGCCTGGCAGGCTTAAAAGAATGTGGGCTCTGCTGTGAGATCATGCGCGAGGATGGCACCATGATGCGCACAACGGAACTGCTTGCACTTGCAAAAAGGCACGGTATAAAAATGATTACCATTTCCGCACTCCAGGAATACCGCAAATGCCATGAAAAGCTGGTGGACTGTGTGGCTGTGACAAAGATGCCGACGAAGTATGGAAAGTTTCGGGCATACGGTTATGTGAACCGTTTAAATGGTGAACATCATGTGGCATTAGTCAAAGGAGAAATCGGGGACGGAGAAAATGTACTCTGCCGTGTACATTCCGAGTGCCTCACCGGAGATACCTTTGGCTCCCTGCGGTGCGACTGTGGACAGCAGTTTGCCGCTGCCATGACACAGATTGAAAGGGAAGGCCGCGGGATTTTACTTTACATGCGGCAGGAAGGCCGCGGTATCGGACTGATCAACAAACTGCGTGCATATGAACTGCAGGAACAGGGAATGGACACTTTAGATGCCAATCTTGCCTTAGGATTTGCCGGGGATGAGCGCGAATATTACATCGGCGCACAGATCTTAAAGGATCTGGGCGTGCACAGCATGCGGCTTTTAACCAACAATCCCGACAAAGTATACCAGCTCGGAGAGTTTGGAATTTCCATCACAGAGCGCGTGCCGATCCAGATGCAGGCCACACCGTATGATCTGTTTTACTTAAAAACAAAGCAGAATCGTATGGGACATGTATTAAACTTTTAAAATGAAGAAAAGGAGAATGAACATTATGAGTACACTGGAAGGAAAATTAGTAGCAAACAATATGAAGGTAGGAATCGTCGTCGCACGGTTCAACGAATTTATCACTAACAAACTGCTGGGCGGTGCCATGGATGGCCTGCTGCGTCATGATGTGAAGGAAGAGGACATTACGGTGGCATGGGTGCCGGGGGCATTTGAAATCCCATTGATCGCAAAGAAGATGGCAATGAGCAAAAAATACGATGCCGTGATCTGTCTGGGTGCCGTGATCCGCGGAAGTACAAGCCATTACGATTATGTCTGCAATGAAGTATCCAAGGGAGTGGCAGCAGTTTCCCTGGAGAGCGAAATTCCGGTAATGTTTGGTGTGGTTACAACGGAAAATATCGAGCAGGCAATTGAGCGTGCGGGAACGAAAGCTGGAAACAAGGGGTATGATTGTGCACTGGGTGCTGTGGAGATGGTAAATCTCATCCGCCAGATTTAAAAAGAAAAGGACAATGCAGGCACGATATGAAAATATAAGCTATGCAGTATGATATAACTAATTAAAATTAGTTGATAAAAACTATCAGAAAAAATGCTTGCTATTTTTCAATATGTCAGATATAATCTTTCTTGGGTTAGATACAACTAACTTCCTTGTGTAAATCATTGGAAGACTCCTTCGCAAACACATAACTGCTGAGTGTGTTTAACGGAAGTACAAACGACGCCATTACCGCTTCCGGAAGGAGTTCTTCGCATATCGAAAGGAGAACAGAAAAATGAATGATCTGGAGATTGAAAAAGTAATTGGGAGAGAAATTTTAGATTCGAGAGGAAACCCCACTGTGGAAGCAGAGGTTACATTGATAGATGGTACAATCGGAAGAGGCATGGCACCAAGCGGTGCATCCACCGGTGAGTTTGAAGCATTAGAACTTCGCGACGGAGACAAGAGCCGTTACCTTGGAAAGGGCGTGCAGAAAGCCGTTGAAAACATCAACACCGTGATCAACGGGACACTGCAGGGGATGGATGCATCCGACACCTATGCAATTGACAAGGCAATGATCGATGCGGACGGAACAAAGGACAAGTCCAAACTCGGAGCAAATGCAATTCTTGCCGTTTCCATCGCATGTGCCAGAGCGGCAGCAATTTCACTGGATATTCCGCTTTACCGTTTCCTTGGCGGAACTTCCGGGAACCGTCTTCCGGTTCCAATGATGAATATCGTAAACGGTGGATGCCACGCACTGTCTTCCGGACTGGATGTACAGGAATTTATGATTATGCCGGTAGGAGCACCTTCCTTTAAAGAATGTCTCAGATGGTGTGCGGAAGTATTCCATGCACTGGCTTCTATTTTAAAGGACAGAGGACTTGCCACATCCGTTGGGGATGAGGGTGGTTTTGCACCGGCACTGAAATCGGATGAGGAAGCAATCGAGACCATTCTTGAGGCAGTAAAGAAAGCCGGATATGAGCCGGGGAAGGACTTTAAGATTGCAATGGATGCCGCTTCTTCCGAGTGGAAGACCGGAAAGAAGGGCGAGTACAAACTGCCAAAGGCCGGAACCGTATATACTTCCGGGCAGCTGATTGACCACTGGAAAAAGCTTGTGGAGAAATATCCGATCATTTCCATAGAGGATGCACTGGATGAAGAGGACTGGGAAGGATGGCAGAAGCTTACCGCCGAGCTGGGGGACAAAGTACAGCTTGTCGGTGATGACCTTTTTGTTACCAATACCGAACGTCTGGCAAAGGGAATCAGCCTTGGCTGCGGAAACTCCATTCTGATCAAGTTAAACCAGATCGGTTCCGTTTCCGAAACTTTAGAGGCAATCAAGATGGCACACAAAGCCGGATACACAGCCATTTCTTCTCACCGTTCCGGAGAGACAGAAGATACCACAATCGCAGATCTGGCGGTCGCATTAAATACCTGTCAGATCAAGACTGGAGCTCCGAGCAGAACAGAGCGTGTGGCAAAATACAACCAGTTACTCCGTATCGAAGAAGAACTTGGTGCAGCAGCTGTTTATCCGGGTATGGGAGCATTTAACGTACAGAAGTAGTATCCGGATATTATAATTGACAATATCAAATTTTTGTTTTACATACTTCAATTTTTTCTTCTTATTTGAGAGAGACCGTAAGGTCTCTCTCATTTTGTGCATATATCTGAAAAAAGCAGAAAATTTTTAAAAAAAGTGCAAAATATTGACGATACAGGCGTAAAAAATTATAATAGGGACAGAAGCAAAAGAGGGAGGGAATTGTTTGTGAAAAAGAAGAGTAACATTTCTATTAAAGCAAAATTACTTGGAATTATTATTCCGGTAGTAATTGCGATTATACTGATTCTGGTGTTTACCGCATATCATGTATCATCCGGAATTATCGAGAGTTATTCCCAAAATTTACTGGAATCTTCGGTAAACAGTCAGGCATCAAAAATTGAGGCATGGCTTGAGGAAAATCTGGCTTCCATGCAGATGGCAAAGACCATGATTGAAAAATTGCACCCGGATGAGACACAGCTGCAGACCATTTTGGATGCATCCTGTGGATACAGTGAAAATTATCCGGATGGTCTTTTCCTTGCAGATGCCAATGGCAGCTTTTTAAAAGGTACAGACTCCAAAAAGCAGGAGCCGAATCCGAAAGAGAGTATGTGGTATCAGGAAGGAATGACAAGAGTCAATATGGCAGTCGGTTCTGCACACCAGAATCCGGACGGAACGAATGTTGTCAGTGCATCCGGACTTTTGAATGACGGTTCAGATACCGTGCGTGTAATTGCAGCCGATATGACATTGGACCGTATTTCCGTGATTGTAAATTCTTTTATCGAAATGCACGATGCAGAGGCATTTCTTGTGGACAAGGACAGCAGCGTGATCCTTGCAAGCAGGGATTCCGATCTGATTTCCAGGACACTGGGGGCAGACGGACAGAGTGCATTTTATAAAGATGTGGAGAAAAAGGTTTCCGGCAAATCGTATGATTTCTGTACACTTGATGGAAATATGACAGTATTTAAGGAAGTAAACGGAACCAACTGGCTGCTGGTTTCTTATGTTCCTACGCGTGTTGTACTTGCGGATCTGGTAGGATTGCGGAATCTTATGATCATTTTCAGCATTATTTCGATCCTTGTATTATGTGTTCTGATCGAACGTGTGACGCATGTGGTGATTCGTCCGGTGAAGGAGATGACAAGGGTAATTACCAGCATGGCATCCGGTGACTTTACCGTATCCATGAAGGTGAAAGGAAATGATGAGATTGCTGTGATGGGGCGCAGCGTGGAACATTTTATTGCATCAATGAAGGAAATGATCCGGCAGATGGGACATGTTTCCGACCGCCTGGAAAAACAGGCGGGATCAAGCAAGAATGTTTCGGGTGAAATGAATTCTGCTGCAAATATCCAGTCACAGTCCATGACGGAGCTGAATGCAACGGTTGATCAGCTGTCGGTTTCCGTCAATGAAATCGCACAGAACGCAACCCAGCTTGCCGGTGTTGTTGCGGATACCAAAGAGGACAGCGATAAAGTAGAAGATAAGATGCGTACCACTGTGGAAGTATCAGAAAAAGGAAAAGCCGATATGGAGAGTGTTGGAAATGCGCTTCATAATATCGAAATTTCCATACATAACCTCGAAGAAGCGGTTGATAAAGTGGGTACGGCTTCCGGAGAAATCGTAGATATTATAAAACTGATCGGGGATATTGCGGAGGAAACCAACCTGCTCTCCTTAAATGCATCGATTGAAGCAGCGCGTGCAGGGGAAGCCGGACGTGGATTTGCGGTAGTTGCCTCACAGATTGGGGTGCTTGCAAAAAACAGTGCGGATTCGGTAGCGCATATTACATCACTCATCAATGAAATCAACGGACTTGTGGATGATGCCGTCAAACAAGGCAGAAGCAGTGCCAGCGATATCGAAAGCAGTGCGGATCTGATTCATACAGCGGTGGATACATTTGACCAGATTTTCCAGAATATCCAGGAAACCAGCCATCTGATAGAGGGTGTGGTAGAAAAAATCAACCAGGTGGATCAGGTGGCAACCAATGTTGCCGCAATTTCCGAAGAACAGGCGGCAAGTTCGGATGAAATTCTTGCCACTTCGGAATCCATGCTCCAGCAGGCAAAGAGTATTTCCAAGAATAGTGAACAGGTCGAAGAGGAAGCCGGAAATCTGGCAGAATCTGCAGACCAGCTGGCGGATCAGGTCAAGCAGTTTCAGATATAGGGAGGGTAAAAGGTCATGAAGAAAGGAATCAGTTGTATGATATGCGCCCTGCTTCTTGTGGGCTGCATGGCAGGATGCGGCAGTACCGGAGGCAAATCCGGCAGTGGAAACGGAATCAAAATCATGATGTCGTTGTCACAGGGAGATGATTTCCGTAACACGATTGTGGAACAGGCAAAAAAGACAGCACAGGAAAAAGGTGCAACACTGGATGTCTATGATGAGGATGGTTCACTGGAGAGTCAGGTGGAACATATCAAACAGGCAGTAAAAGAAAAATACGATGTGATTTTATGTGGACCGGTTAATGCAGATACCGCGCTGGAACTGGAATCACTTGCAGACGGAATTCCTGTTATCTTTTATAACAGTTGTCCGGATGCATCGTATCTGGAGGCCGGAAAATATATGTATGTAGGTTCCGATGAAAATGTAGCGGGAAAGTATCAGGCAGAGTATATTCTTGATAAGTTTTCTTCTTCGGATGAAATCAATGTGGCAATCTTCAAGGGACCAAAGAACCATTCGGCAACGAAAGGACGTACGGGTGCATTGAAGGATACATTGAATGCGTCCGGCAAGAAAATCAATTATGTATTTGAGGATAATGCAGACTGGGATCAGGCAACGGCACAGAAGATGTTTGAACTTTTCTTAAAGACCGGACAGTCCTGTGATGTTGTGGCATGTAACAACGATTCCATGGCGATGGGAATTGTCGATGCATGCAAAGAGGCAGGAATAAACGGCATGCCGATTCTCGGAATTGATGCAACAGCCGGTGGATGTGCGGCAATCGAGTCTGGAGATATGGCGTTTACCGTGTATCAGTCAGGAACCGGACAGGGAAAAATGGCTATAGAAACAGCAATTGCAATTGTAAACGGTTCGGATGTGACAAAACTCGAAGGAGCAACCAAAGATGGACTGTATGTATGGGTACCGTTTGAAAAAGTTGACAGTTCAAATGTAAAAAATTATGAATAGACTTGCAATCGTGCGTGCATTTTGGGATAATAAAAAAAGTTTGAACAAAGGTGGACGTAACAGTGAGTCAAAGAATAAAAATAACGGATTTTATGGCACCGGAGCTGGATGTGTACGCGCGGCTGACCGAAAATCAGCTGCTGAACCGTGCGCATCCGGAAGAAGGAATGTTTATTGCCGAAAGTCCAAAGGTGATTGAGCGGGCACTGGATGCGGGATGCATACCGGTGTCTTTGCTTATGGAAACAAAACATGTTCAGGGAGAAGCAAAAGAAATGATCGAAAGATGCGGGGATATTCCGGTGTATACGGCAGAATTTGATGTGCTGACAAAGCTGACCGGTTTTGCCCTGACCAGAGGGGCACTTTGTGCCATGTACCGGCCGAAGCTGCAGGAACCGGAGGAGATTTGTGCCAAAGCCAGACGCATTGCAGTACTCGAAAACGTGGTAAATCCAACCAATGTCGGTGCTATTTTCCGTTCGGCAGCTGCGCTTCATATGGATGCGGTGCTTCTGACGCCGGGCTGCAGTGATCCGCTGTACCGGCGCGCCATCCGGGTGAGCATGGGAACCGTATTTCAGATTCCGTGGACATACCTGCAGACAGAAAACGTGGTGAAAAATCCACCCGGCCAGGCGGCAGGAGCGGATATTGACCATTTGCACCGAATGGGATTTCGTGTGGCAGCCATGGCACTTTCCGGGGATTCGGTTGGAATTGATGATCCGGCACTGGCTGCGGAAGAAAAGCTGGCTGTCGTGCTTGGCACGGAAGGGGATGGTCTGGCAGGACATACGATTGCGGACTGCGATTATACGGTCTGTATTCCGATGTCACATGGCGTGGATTCACTCAATGTAGCGGCGGCAAGCGCCGTGGCATTCTGGCAGCTAGGGAGAAATAATTGTACAATTAAGCATTAATGTGGTACACTATATATTGTTTTTATTAGCTTACAATACTTTTCAAAGGAGAAATATATATCATGAAACTCGGCATTGTCGGACTCCCAAACGTGGGAAAAAGTACATTATTCAACTCACTGACCAAAGCAGGTGCACTGTCTGCGAACTATCCGTTTGCGACCATCGATCCAAACGTAGGAATCGTTTCGGTTCCGGATGAGAGAATCGTAAAGCTCGGTGAACTTTATCATACAAAAAAGGTGACACCTGCCACAATCGAATTTGTTGATATTGCAGGACTTGTAAAGGGTGCCAGCAAGGGAGAGGGACTCGGAAACCAGTTCCTTGCCAATATCAGGGAGGTCGATGCGATTGTACATGTAGTGCGCTGTTTCGAGGATACCAATATTATCCACGTCGACGGTTCCATTGATCCGGCGCGTGATATTGAGACCATCAATCTGGAACTTATTTTCTCCGATATCGAAATTCTTGACCGTAGAATTGCCAAAATTGCCAAGCAGGCAAGAATGGACAAGACACTTGCCAAGGAACTGGAGCTGGTTGAGGCAGTGAAGGCACACCTTGAGGATGGCAAGATGGCAAGAACATTTGAAGTACCGGACGATGATGATGCACAGATCTGGTTTAAGGGATACAATCTCCTTACCGCAAAGCCTACTATTTATGCGGCAAATGTAGCAGAGGATGATCTTGTAGATGATGGAGCTTCCAACCCGCATGTGGCAAAGGTTCGTGAGATGGCAAAGGAAGAAGGCGCAGAAGTATTTGTGATCTGTGCACAGATTGAACAGGAACTTTCCGAACTTTCCGAGGAGGAAAAGAAAGAATATCTCGATGATCTTGGGGTGGCATCGAGCGGACTCGACAAGCTGGTTGCAGCAAGTTACCGTCTGCTTGGACTGATCAGTTTCCTTACCGCAGGGGAGGATGAGTGTCGTGCCTGGACGATTAAAGAAGGAACGAAAGCACCACAGGCAGCCGGAAAGATCCATACGGATTTTGAACGTGGATTTATCAAGGCAGAGGTTGTCAACTATCAGGATCTGCTGGATAACGGAAGCCTTGCGGCAGCCAGAGAAAAAGGAATCGTTGGCATGGAAGGAAAGGATTATGTGGTTAAAGACGGCGATGTGATTCTTTTCAGATTTAATGTCTAGTCAAGAAATATGTGATAGTTATGTGGGAGCATATGACAGAGCAGCAGTATCAACATGAGGTTATTGTGCCGGACAAAGGCTTTCCGTTTAAACTTTTTTTATTCGAGGGACACAGCGGAAAATATATCAGGGAGAAACACTGGCACCGGTCGATTGAGATTTTTGCAGTGCAGGAAGGAGAACTTGATTTTATTCTTGACACAACGCATTATCATCTGGGAGAAGGCGAGTTCATCATTGTCAACAGCAACGAGGTGCATGCGATCCATGCGAACAGGCCGAATCACACAATTGTGCTGCAGATTCCGCTGAATCAGTTCGCGTCGTACTTTACGGGCGAGCAGTTTATCTGGTTTTCGCACAGTGAACGGACATACGATGAGCAGGTGGCATGTCTGATCTTTCGTATGTATAAGGTGTATCGGATGCAGACAGATGGCTATGATTTTGAAATTTTAAGTATGTTTTATCAACTATTACATATTCTGGTAAAGAAATACAGGAAGCTGGATGTGCAGGATGAATTGCTCAAAAGCAATCAGCAGTTGAACCGGCTCGGTATGATTACATCCTATCTCAAGGATCATTATATGGAAGATATTTCGCTTGGAAAACTGGCGGGAATATTTGGATATTCGCCGTCTTATCTGTCAAAAATGTTTGCACGCTATGCGGGCATCAATTATAAGGATTATCTGCAAAATATCCGGCTGGAACATGCGGTAAAGGATTTGGAAAATACGGATAAGCAGATCGTGGATATTGCATTTGATCATGGATTTGCCAACAGTAAAGCGTTTACCAATCTGTTTCGCAAGCGGTATGGAATGCTGACGAGTGAATACCGAAAGCAGCTTGTTAAGAAAAAGCAGAGGGAATCATATGCCCATCATCGGGCATTGCTGGAAAAAGACAAAAAAGTGACATTGTAAAGACAAAGAAAGGCATGTCTCCATGGCTACCAAACTGTTATACTCAGAAAAAATGAGTATGAGGAGGTAATCATGGAGATTTTTTCTGTTAATGATGAAAAATTCCGTAAATACGGTAAGGTTTGGAATAACATCGAATGCACAAAACTGATAAAGGGGATGGAGCACACACCGCTTCCGGAGGATGTTATTTATGTGCCATCAGTCGAGGAGCTTGAAGCGGTTCCGGAAGCAAAGACATTCAGCGAGCGTGTCTTTGGCGGACTTCCAATCCAGATTGGTTACTGCAACGGAAACAATCACAAGTTAAACGCGGTAGAATATCATAGAAATTCCGAAATCAACATTGCGGTAACGGATATGATCCTTTTATTGGGATGGCTGCCGGATGTAACGGATGAATTTACTTATGATACAGCAAAAATCGAGGCTTTTAAGGTTCCGGCAGGAACGGTCGTTGAAATGTATGAGACGACACTTCATTATGCACCGTGCAACGCAGCAGACGGTGGATTTAAGTGTGTTGTGATCTTGCCGAAGGGTACAAACACACCGATTGATTTTACCCTTGCAGCAGATGGTGAGGACAAACTTATGACCGCGAAAAACAAGTGGCTGATCGCACATGAGGAGGCTGCCATCAAGGGTGCATTTAATGGATTAAGAGGAGAGAATATATCACTTTAACCGTGCTTGCGGATGCGATTGCTTGTCCTTTGACAGAAAAAAAGCTATAATAAAAGAAAGCTTTTGAGGAGAAGGTAGAGTTATATGAAAAAGAAAATCGTATCAACTTTAGTTGTGATTGGATTGCTTATTGTACTTGGGGGATACAGTTACAACGTTCAATATAGGCAGAAACCGGAAATTAAACATTTTACCGCTTTTTTCAGTGTTACGGGCAGACCACTGGGAATGCAGAACGATATAAAGGAAATCATTGCTGACAAGATCGGAGCAGACTGCGAGGAGAACTGGCTGGTTGGACAATCCAAGGAAGAGGTGCTCAATTCGTACATTGCTTCGGGAGAATATCCGGATTTTATTCTTGGAGAGAAAGCATTACTGGAGGCAGATGCTTTGATCCCGATTGATGAATACTGGGATGATTATCCGAATCTCAGAAATTATCTTTCTGATGAGCAATGGGAGCACTTCCGGCAGGAAGACGGACATATTTACTGGATTCCACAGTTTTGTGTGTCTCAGGGAGAGAATGTTGAAGTGACGCATACGGGCGAGGCATTCTGGATACAGACGCGCGTTTTAAAATGGGCCGGATATCCGAAGATTACAACGGTGGATGAATATTTTGATCTGATCGAAGCTTATGTGCAGGCGAATCCTGCCATGCCAGACGGAACCCCAAATATTCCGTTTACCGTATTGTGCGATGATTGGAGATTCTTCTGTCTGGAGAATGTGCCGCAGTTTCTGGCTGGATATCCCAATGACGGAAGTTGTATGGTTGATCCCGGGAATGATCAGGTCATTGATTATAATACGACGGAGACTGCCAGACGGTATTTTCAGAAGCTGAACGAAGAGTACCGCAAGGGTATTTTTGATCCGCAGTCGTTTACCAGTACATACGAAGAATATCTGGATAAATTAGGAACCGGTGCTGTTCTCGGAATGGTTGACCAATGGTGGCAGTTCTATTACAATCTGGCAGAGCCTTATGAGACAAACGGACTGAATGATCTGGGGTGCGATTATGTTCCGCTTCCGATTACAATGGACAAAGGTACGTCAAACCAGTGGCATACAAGCCGGAATGCAGAGATGGATACATCGAGCGGACTTTCGATTACCACATCCTGTGAAGATGTGCAGGGGGCACTTCAGTTTGTAAATGATCTGCTGGATTCCGATATTACGAAGCTTCGATTCTGGGGAGAAAAAGACCTGGACTATTCGGTGGACGAAAACGGTATGTTCTATATGGATAGTGAACAGGGAAAACGTCACGGAGACAGCGTGCTGAATGAATCCCATTTTTGTCCGTATTCGTATTTTCCACGAGTAGAAGGTCTGCTTGACGACGGAATCAATGCATTTTCGATGGAGTATCAGCCGGTGGAGTTTATGAAAAGCCTAAAGCCCGACATACGGGAGTGTTTTGAAGCGTATGGTGTACAAAACTATGTCGAGCTGCTGGGAACAAATGAAGCGCCCGGCGCATGGTATCCGATGTATTCGTATACACAGTCTTTGTCATCAAAATCCAAAGGCGGCATGATTCGTGATGAAATCGACGCGGTCAAGAGAAACTGGCTGCCGCAGGTGATCATGAGCGATGACTTTGCATCGACATGGGATGCATATATGGCTGCATATCAGGAATGCAATCCACAGGACTATTTCGATATCCTGCAGAGGCATGTGGATCAGATTCTTCAATAATACGACAATTATGTGATATAAGTGATAGAAATAAAATCCTCATTCATAGTGCGATATTTTTGATCGTACACGGATGGGGATTTTTATTTACGCTGAGCAATGAAAGGACAGGCAGATGGGGAGAAGTAAATGGAAGTGCTGAAATTGTATATTCATGTGAATGGCTGCGAGAAGGTGGAATCTGAATGCGCTACCGTACAGATGATTTCGTTTGACGGAAGGTGCGATGGAGATTATTTCAGAGGAGAGATCCTTCCGGGCGGTGTGGATACGCAGATTTATTATAAGGATCAGCCATCAAAATTATCGGCTCGTTATCTAGTGCAGGGAATCGATCATACGGGGCGCGGATGCCGGATCTTTATCGAAAATAACGGAATCATGTATGCCGGTGAGACGATTACCAGACCGGTCATCTATACGGACAGTATTGCACTGAAATGGATGGAAACGGCATCTATGTATGGAACCCTTACGGTTGTGGAAGGACAGCCGGTAATCACGATTTATACGGATAAGAATGAAAATAATGGAAAAGGGGAAAAAGGGAGCGGAATATGAAATTTATCATAGAACAGAGTGCGTATTCCGGGGTTTTGAAGATCGCAGGAAAAGTTGCACATGACATGGAACTTGTGACCGGCACGCTGCCGGAAATCCGTGTTGTCGAAACGATCGATCATGAAGAGGTAAGAAGCAGTGCAGCCCGTGAACTGACGATCATTGTCGCAACGATGGAGCATAGCAGGTGGCTGGATGCACAGAAAAATATCCCGACGGATGTGTTAAAAGGAAAACGGGAGTGCTACGGATGGTTTTTCCCGGATGATGGCTTGCGGGAGAGACTGCTTGTCATTGTCGGAAGCGATAAGCGGGGAACGATATACGGACTGTTTCATTTGTCGGAGATCTTTGGGGTATCCCCGTTTGTGAACTGGTGTCATGTGATGCCGGTACATCGGGACGAAGTCCGGCTGAGCACGGATATGGCATGTATCGCAAAGGAACCATCGGTGGAATACAGGGGATTCTTTATCAATGATGAGTGGCCTGCTTTCGGCACCTGGAGTGAGCATCATTTCGGAGGACCGAATGCGAAGGCATACGAGCCGATCTTTGAACTGCTTCTTCGCCTGAAAGGAAATTATCTCTGGCCGGCGATGTGGAGTGCACGGTTTGAGGATGACGGCCCGGGACTTCTGAACGCAGAACTTGCGGATGAGTACGGCGTGATCATGGGAATGTCGCATCATGAGCCGTGTCTGCGGCAGGGTGAGGAATACAAATATCTGCGCGGAAAAGACAGTATTTACGGAGATGCGTGGAATTTCAAGACGAACCGGGAAGGAATCATAAGATTCTGGGAAGATGGTCTGAAGCGGAGCGGTAAATTTGAGAATGTGATCACGGTTGGTATGCGTGGAGAAGCGGACACCGCGATCATGGGAAAAGGGGCAACGCTTGCGGACAATATTGAACTGCTCAGGGACGTGCTCAGAACGCAGCGAAAGCTGATCCAGGAGAATGTCAATGAAGATCTGTCGAAAGTTCCGAGAATGATCGCTTTGTACAAGGAGGTGGAGGCTTTCTTCTACGGGGATGAGACGACGCAGGGGTTGATCGGATCCAAGGAGCTTTGCGATGTGATCCTCATGCTTTGCGATGACAATTACGGGAACTTAAGAACGCTTCCGACGGAGGAGATGCGTAAGCATCCGGGCGGATACGGTATGTATTATCATTTCGATTATCATGGGTGGCCGACCTCCTATGAGTGGATCAACAGTTCCTATCTTCCGAAAATCTGGGAACAGATGACGCAGGCATATGATTTCGGAGTACAAAAACTCTGGATCGTCAATGTGGGAGACATTGCAACGCAGGAATTTCCGTTATCGTTTTTTATGGATCTGGCTTATGATTTTGAGCGTTGGGGAACGACTGCACCAAATACGACGGATGCCTATACCAGACTGTGGGTAAAGCGGCAATTTGGCAGGCTGTCGGAAGTGCAGCAGGCGCAGATTGCGGATATCCTGACGGATTATACAAGGATGATACACAAGTGCAGACCGGAGGCGTTAAGACCGGAAACCTATCATGCAGCAAATTATCGTGAGGGTTCACGGGTGCTTGCGGAGGTCGGGCGGGTGATGCAGACCGCACAGGATTTGTACGATGAGCTGGAGCGTGATGCGCCCGAAATACTTCCCGCTTATGTTGCGCTCGTCTGGTATCCGGCAATGGGAACGATGAATGTGCTGAAGCTTCAGCTGTTGTCCGGAATGAATCATTATCTGGCAGAAATCGGTGCACTCAGTGCCAATGATTATGCGAAAGAGGCAAAGGCATGTCTGGATGCCGACCAAAAGATCATAGAGCAGTATCATCGGTCGGATGATGCGCGCTGGTACGGAATGGGATTGTCGCAGCATATCGGGTTTACGAATTGGAATGAGGATGAGTGTAAGAACCCGCTTCTGATGCAGGTGTTACCGCTGCAAAAGCCGACGATTATAGCGACGGTGGACGGTACCGTGCAGCATGTGGAAGGCAGTCCGTGGCTGAATCAGAGAATGACGATTTCGGATTTTCTGAATCCGGAATGCAGATGTGCTTCGATCAGCCTGTACAGCAGAAGCGAACTTCCAGCATCGTTTCGGGTGATCGAAAAGCCCGAATGGATCGTACTGTCCGCAATGGATGGAACGCTTGACGGTGAAGAGAACAAGAGACTCACCATTGATGTCACAGTGGACGAGAGTGCGCTTGCGATGGCACTCACCGATGGAAGGACGCAGGGAATGATCCGGCTGGAATTGCCGGCGGGCATCTGCAAGATCAGCGTGCTGGTCGACTGGTCAACGTATGAATATGGAAACAATACGTTTGTGGATACACAGGGATGGATCGCAATCGAGGCGGAACATTACAGCAGATGCAAGGACGGTTTTGATCGGGAAGGACAACCGATGCAATGGAAATGTCTTGCCGGCTACGGAAAGACTTTATCTGCGATGAAAGCATTTCCGACGGATTCCTACGCAGATGCAGAGAATGGGGCACCGTATATCGAATACAGCATCGTGACAAAGCAGGCGGGGGATTATGAAGCGGAATTCTATATGCAGCCGTCGAATCCTGTGACAACAGAGAACCGATTGCAGTATGCAGTGTCCGTGAACGGTGTTCCAATGCAGATTTTGGATGCCGTTACGGATGATTTTAAGATCGGAGATCATCAGCCTGTGTGGGCGCGCGGTGTGCTGGATCAGATCCGGCGCCGGAGTGTACCGGTGCAGCTGGAACAGGGAATCAATACGATCAGGGTCACTCCGGTTACACCGGGCTTTGTTCTTGAGAAGATCGTGATCTATCCCCATGGAAACAAACCGGCAGAAGCCTATCTTGGACCGACAGAAACGTATCGGTGCAGGAGCTGATCATATATCAATACAGTGAGGAGCATGTCAGTCCATTTGCGGAAAGGAAATTTGGCATGGGCTGACCGAAAGAGGAAGGAGAAAAATATGGCAGGAGCTTATGAAACAAAACAGTACCGCAATGTATTTGCGGAGTATGGTTATTCGGAAGAAGAAATCGAAAAAAGAGTACAGGAGACATTTGAGACGATTTTTCATGGCAGCGAAGAGGAGCGCTTTTACCATGAAGCCGGGGAGGATATGGGATTTATGGAAGATACCGGCAATCATGATGCGCGGACCGAGGGCATGTCGTATGGCATGATGGTCTGTGTACAGCTGGATAAGAAAGAGGAATTTGACCGTCTGTGGAAGTGGACAAGAACTTATATGTATATGGATGAAGGACCGGGAAAGAATTATTTTGCATGGTCCTGCGCTTTGGACGGCACAAGAAATGCGGACGGACCGGCACCGGACGGGGAAGAGTATTTTGCTATGGCATTGTTCTTTGCATCAAGAAGATGGGGAGACGGAGAGGGCATTTTTAATTACAGCAGGGAGGCAAAAGCGATCCTGCATGAGTGTGTGCATAAGGGAGAACCGGGACATCCGGGCGATCCGATGTGGGAGCCTTCCAACAAACTGATCAAATTTGTCCCGGGACTGGATTTCAGTGATCCATCGTATCATCTGCCGCATTTTTACGAGCTTTTTGCGGAATATGCCGATGAGGAGGATCGTAAGTTCTGGAAAGGCGCTGCCGAAGCAAGCCGGGCCTACCTGCATAAAGCCTGTCATCCGGATACCGGATTGTCGGCAGAGTATGCGGATTATGATGGAACCCCGCACAGTGCGCATCAGGAGATCTTCGGCCGCCACGACTGGTATTACAGTGATGCCTATCGCACGATCGCAAATATCGCGATGGACCATCTGTGGTTTGACAAGGACCCGTGGCAGGTGCAGATTGCAGAGAAATTCCAGAAATTCTACTGCGAGGATCAGAAGGATCACTGGGACGGTGTCTTTTTGACCGACGGAACCAGACTGGAGGAGAAAGCACTGCATCCGGTAGCCATCATTGCGGTCAATGCCGAAAGTGCACTGGCTGCGGACGGAACTTATGCGAAACAATGTGTTGACAAATTCTGGAACACACCTCTTAGAACCGGTGAGAGACGGTATTACGACAATTTTTTGTATATGTTTGCGATGCTTGCTTTATCGGGAAATTACCGGATCTATTAGAAATGATGATTAGAAAATGAGGTATTGGAAAAGGTGGAGAAAGTGGGACACAGTGCGGAAATGATCCAAAAGGCGATCGCACAGGAAAACGGCAAGGTACATGTGAATGCACAAAGCATTCCGGAAAAATATCAGCAGAAGAGAGCCGATGAGGCCGGAGTGATCGAGCATATCCGCTACCCGTCAAAAGATTATTTTCTAGCTGGAAAAGAAATCACAAAGGAAGCAAATGTTTATCTTCCGTATGGTTACAGCCGGGATAAAAAGTACAACGTGCTCTACCTGATGCACGGAATCGGTGGAGACGAAGCCGAGTGGGGAATGGTTGATGAGGATTCGCTGGTAAAAAGAATGATGGACAATCTGATCTATTACAAAGAAATCGAGCCGTTCATCGTGGTGACACCAAACGGACGCTCCACCGAAAACTGTGCAAGAGAAGGTTCGGATTATAACTCGTTTTATGTGTTTGGCAAAGAATTGCGTTCGGATCTGATCCCGTATATGGAAGCGCACTATTCGACCTATGCGGTGGAAGGAGATCCAAGTGCTTCAAGAATGCACAGAGCGATGGCGGGACTTTCGATGGGAGGGATGCAGACGATTAACATCGGAATCGGAGAATGTATGGATCTGTTCAGTTATTTTGGTGCATTTTCCGCAGCACCGACCAGCAATCTGGCGGAGAAGACGGCAAAAATATTAGAGGATACTCCATATACCGTTGATTATTTTTACAATATCTGCGGAACGGAGGATGAGATCGCATATGACAGCGCGGCAGCAGCTGCAAAGAATCTTCCTGATTTATGCGATAAATTAACGGAACCTGATAATTTTATCTGGCAGGAATTAAAAGGCATGCATGATTTTCATATCTGGTATCTCGGCTTTTTCAATTTTGCGCAGATAGCCTTTAAGTAAATTGACGCGCGGTGTTATTTTACCAGTAAATGTAAAATTTCGCCGCGCGTGATTTATTTTATGTACAACGTTAGCAAACAAGCAGAATAAGAATTGGAAGTGCCCCAGCATGTGGGACAAAAATCACTAAAACATCACAACAAATTACACTCCTTGTTCAAAATCCAAGTCGGCAAACCCGAATTGTTTTACTGCAATTTGTCGGCTGTTCTTCTATAGTTTTTCCCTGTTTTTGTCGGCTTTGATTTTGCTACTATTAAGATACACAAAAATCTATTTAAGGAGGAAAATAGGAGTGGGAAAAATGGGAAAAATGGGGGCGTGCATTGCACTATCCGCGGCAATGATGCTCACGAGTGTAGGCAGTATGCTGCCGTCGGATTGGGGGATTGAGACGGTATATGCGGATGAGACACAGACAACAACCAAGACGTTCACCGCGGACCAACTGACAAAGGCTTTTGCAGGTGGCGCTGATGGAACTTCCTGTGAATTAGGGAAAGAAGGTTGGAATGTTGCACTGAAGCATGATGCAGAGCAAGAGTATCCACAGGCAGTATGGAATTTGTCTGAGTCCTTTGATCTTGCAAATGTAGAGTCCGTTGCCTTCAATGTTGAAAGTCAGGAAGGCGATATTGCTTTGAAGCTTGGAATGACAAATGCATCGGGCTGGTATGAGGATGTGGAAGCATGCTATGGTCAGAATGGACAGAAACAATATACGATCGTTCCGGAAAAGACGGAAGGAACGTTTGATAAAGTCGTAATTATGACAACCCAGAATGATGCGTCATTTTGTTTGACCAGTGTGGTTGTAACGTTAAAAGAAGGAAGCGGAAGCCAGATTACTCATGGCGAGAACATCATTGATAATGGAGATTTTTCAAATCAGGATTTCTCATCCTGGAGTGCTTCATTAGGAGGCGCCAAGATTACAGCGGAACCTGTTGAAAATGGAGCTGATATTGGTGTTACAACATGTGGTGCTATTACAAGATCCAAAGATCCGTCAAAATCATATGAATGTTTTGCACAGGACATCACGGAAAACGTAAGCGAAGGCGAAGAATATGAGTTTTCTTTTTGGGCAAAATTGTCGGATGATTATAAGGATTCTGAAAATAAAAAATTGAAAGATTCTCAGAAAACTGTTCAATTTCAGCCGTATTATGTGAATGGAAATGATAAGGAGGTGTATGATACAACAGGACTGATTTCCGGTACATCCGTGCAGGTTCTTGAAGTTGGAAAATGGACGAAATTCGAAGGAACATACAAGATTCCATCAGGTGCGAAGAAGGTTGTGATTCGTATTTTGGAACAGGGAGATTGGCAGGAACCAGGTTCCTGTATCATGGGAAAATACTATGTGGCAAATGTATCCATGAAAAAGATCACAAAACCAAAACCGGAGATCGAAGAGAACATTCCGGATTGGAAAGCATCCGTTACAGGAAGTCTTGGAACTGGTTCGATCGCAGGTACTGCCATCATGTCAAGTGAGATTTCAGATGATACGTTGATGGCACTTGTCAAGAAGCATTTCAATGCGGTGACATTCGGAAACGAGTTAAAGCCGGATGCACTGTTTAACTATCAGATCGGACAGTCTGTTGATTCTACAACAATTACGTTCCAAGGGAAGGAACTGAAGGTGCCGGTTGTTAATGATAAGCAAGAGAATTTAGATTTCTCACGCGCGGATGCAATGCTGGACAAAATTCTTGAGTGGAATAATGCTAATCCGAACGATAAGATTCGCGTCCGCGGTCATGTGCTGGTATGGCATTCACAGACTCCGGAATGGTTCTTCCACGAGGACTATGATGTTGCAAAGCCATACGCAGATAAGGGAACTATGAACCGCAGACTGGAGTGGTTTATTTTCAGTGTGTTTGATCATTATTTTGGAAAGGCTGCAAACGGAAAGTATGACGGACTCTTTTATGGCTGGGATGTTGTAAATGAGGCGGTCAATGGCAATACATACCGTGATGATAAGGTTATTTCTGATGCAAGTGATACAAGTACATCGGATACCCGTCATGGAAGCAATTCCATGTGGTGGAGAGTATACAAGAGCAACGAATTCATCATCAATGCTTTCAAGTATGCAAACAAATATGCGCCAAATGATGTAGAACTTTACTACAATGACTTCGGAGAGACAGACAACACCAAGTGTGAGGGTATCGTAAAACTGATCAACGACGTGAAGTCTGCAGATGGAACCAGACTGGATGCTTTTGGTATGCAGGCACATTACAATGTGGACGGTTTTTCGGCTGCACAGTTTAAGAGTGTAGCGAAGAAGTATGCAGCGGCAGCCGGCAAAGTGCAGCTGACTGAGCTGGATTTTAAGGCAAGCAGTACCTACGATGGTACAGCGGCTACAAAGGAAAGCGAATACACCAAGATGGCATACTGCCATAAGAATCTGTATGAGGCGATCAAGGCGTTAAAGAAGGAAGGAGCAAACGTATCCGGCATTACCGTCTGGGGTGTCATTGAGCCGAATTCATGGCTGCATTCCCAGTCGAATCTCGGTGGCGGAGCAAGCGGCTCTGCACAGTGCCCACTGCTTTTTGACGGAAACTATAAAGCAAAGCCTGCTTATTGGGCTTATGTGGATGCAACGAAACTTCAGCCGGCGATTCAGAAGGTTACCATTACAGAGGCGAAGGATGGCAATATTGCAGGAGAAACCTATACGATCGATCAGGGTGCGGTACAGGCAGAATTTATCCCGGCTTGGGATGCAGACGGTCTTACCGTACAGGTAAAAGTAAAAGATACAACCGTAAATGACGCAGATGCCGTTACGGTATATGTAGATCCGGACAATTCGGCATCGGATATCACACCACATAAGGTGACGGTTGCAAGAACAGCTGCTGCTGCGATCGCAGGCGGATATCAGGCAACCGTCAAGGTTTCGATGAAGGGTTTGAAAGTTGCACAGCAGATCAGTCTCGATGTTGTTGTAAACAATGACGGGGAGACAGGAAGCTTTAATGATCTGACCGGAAAGCAGGAGTCAAGCAGCAAGTATTATGCAGTGGCAACCATGAAGCCGGGCATCGAGAAGATCCCGTACGGAACAATTTCGGTTGACGCAGATGCAGATGCCGCATGGGGCAATGCGGTAAACATCCCGCTTACGATCAACAAAGGCTCCGAGGCTTCTGCCAATGCAAAGGTTCTCTGGGATGATGACAATCTCTATGTATATGCAACCGTAAACGACGCGGTATTGGATAAAACAGGCGCTCAGACGCATGAGCAGGATTCTCTTGAAGTGTTCATCGACGAGGACAACGGCAAGACCGCTTCCTATGGAGAGGACGATAAGCAGTATCGTATCAATTATAACAATGAGCAGTCCTTCAATGGTAAAAAATGTCTGGCAGAGAATGTCAAGTCTGCAACAAAAACAATCGATGGCGGATACGTGGTTGAGGCTGCTTTCAAGTGGACGGATATCAAGCCGGCAAACGGAACCAAGATTGGTCTGGAACTCCAGATCAACGATGCAAAAGGCGGCAAGCGTATCGGTACGTTAAGTTGGTATGATGAGACCGGAATGGGCTGGTCAGGCTCAAACGTATATGGTACGGTCGAATTAACCGGAAAGACCGGCAGCAATGGCGGCGGCTCGTCTGTAAATCCGGGAACTTCGGATACGAAGCCGGATGTGAAACCGAACGGAAAACAGGATACGAAGCCGGATGTGAAACCGGACGGAAAACAGGATACGACCATTGAGACATCCAAAGTGGAAATTACAGTTTCCGGCGATAAGAAGGCTGAGGCATCGGTAACCATAACAAAGGATGCGCAGGGAAATGTGACCAGCGCAAATGCAACGGTATCGGGATCAAAGGGAACACTTACCGCAGATGTGGTAAAGCAGCTTACCGAGGCGGCAGGAACCGAAGATCTTACGATCATCCTGCAGGTTAAGAATGCGAATGGTGATGTGAAATACACGGTTTCCGTTTCCGCAAAGAATGTGAAAAATAATAAATCACTGAAGGCATTTGTTGTCAACCGTAAGACGGGTGAATATGAACTGATCAACAGCAAGACCTATAAGGCTGAGGACGGAAATCTGAATGTAAGTTTTGGAAAGAAGGGCGATTATGTACTTCTGACGACAAAGGAAGCAGCCAGAATTGAAAAAGAAATCCTTAAGACCATCGCTCCGAAGAAAACAAAGGCAACGGTTAAAAAAGGAAAAACAACGGAGTTTAAGCTTGACAGCAAGCTGAATCAGAACAATGTAAAGAAGGTAACCTACAAAACTTCCAAGAAGTCGATTGCTACCGTAAACAAGAACGGTAAGATCAAAGCAAACAGGAAAGGAACGGTAAAGATCAAGGCAATCGTGACTTTAAAGAATGGAAAAACAAAAACAGTATCCATGAAGATAGCCGTTCGATAGAAAATATTGACAGGAATACAATTACTATAGTTTGTCGGTAATTATTCCATAAAAAGCCCTCGTGACGCAAGCGGGGGCTTTTTTTATAATCAAATCACAAGAAAAGCATAATCCCAAAAGAAATCAAGCAGTAATAAGAACGTTGTTGATTTTGCACCGATCCATCTGAATCAGGAAAATCAGGAAAAAAGCGTAAATGTATAAAGAAAAGAAGGTCAAGAAGGCAAGGAGGTAATGATTATGAATGGACCGGCAGCACCAAAGGATCCGGAGAAGAAAAGACCATATTTTTACATTATGAAGGATAAAGAAATCTTCGGAGCAAAACAGGAAGACGGAAGTGCGATCCACTTTATCTATGAAAGTGACGGAAGGCTGATTAACAGCGCACAGATCGTCGGAAATATTACGGATGAGAACATGCTTCGGTTATTGGAGACGGTGGAGGGATTCGGCAAGCTTGTACACAGTATCGGGGTGTCTGTTGAGACCGACAATCCAAAGGAGGAGATGGAGTTCATTTTCCAGATGTACGGGAAAAAAGATCTCTACGGAGGCGGAACCAATCTGCGATGCAGCCTGACCGGAGACGGAATGGAACGGCGCATTTATCTGTCGGATTATACCTGGACAGAGGATGATTATATTCCGGGACAGATCAAGTTCATCATGAGCGTACCGGAAAAGATGGGAAAAGCGAGCGTTCGGTTTTATCTGAACGACGGATATACGGCTCCGGAAGAGGTGGAAGAAGAAGCGGTGGATACGAAATCGGAACTGTACTGCACGATGATCGAGCGTTCTCTCATGAATCTGGGCAACACCTACCGTATCCGCAAAGCGATCGAGAAGGCGAGAGCCGGAAAAGAAGTAACGCTTGCCTATATCGGAGGTTCGATCACGCAGGGGGCGGGAGCAACACCGATCAATACCGCGTGTTATGCCTATAAGTCCTATCAGCTTTTCAAAAGCAGATTTGCGATGAGAGATAACGTTAAATTTGTGAAAGCGGGCGTTGGAGGAACCCCGTCGGAGCTTGGAATGCTCCGCTTTGACAGAGATGTGTTAAGAGACGGCGAGAAGCCGGATATCGTAGTCGTAGAATTTGCGGTCAACGATGAGGGCGACGAGACGAAGGGCGATTGCTACGAAAGCCTTGTGCGCAAGATCTTAAAGCTGGATTGGAATCCGGCGGTCGTTCTGCTTTTTTCCGTATTTGCCAATGACTGGAATCTGCAGGATCGCTTAAGTCCGGTCGGCAGACTGTATGATCTGCCGATGGTCAGTATCAAGGATACCGTGGTGGAGCAGTTTACAAAGAAACCGAACGAGGGAAGGGTTCTGACAAAAAATCAGTTCTTTTACGATATGTTTCATCCGAGCAACCTCGGCCATACCATTATGGCAGACTGTTTACAGTATCTGTTTGAGCGCTGTGATTTGAGCGAACATGCAAGACTTGACGCTTTTGAGAGCGGCCTGACCGAGGAGGGAATGCTTGCACAGCAGCTGCAGATGAAGCCGGCAATCGGCAAAAGCTTTGAGCATGTACGGCTTCTGGATAAGAAAGATGTCTATGCCGGGGCTCAAATCGACGCCGGTGGCTTCTGTGCAACGGATGATCAGCTCCAGAGTGTGGAGATGGATGACCGGTTAGAATTGACACCGGAGTTTCCGTACAATTGGATGTACGATGCAACGATGCCGGAGAATGCTGTCTTTACAATCCGCATCCATTGCAAAGCGCTTGTGTTGATCTTTAAGGATTCCGGAGAAGTGGACGTTGGAAAGGCGTATGTCGATGTGGACGGTGAGCGTCGCATGACGGCGGATCCGCATATTAACAACTGGCAGCACTGCAACGCGATGATCGTGTTCAATGAGGATGAAAGCGCCGACCATACGGTACGCATTGAAGTCGCAGAAGAAGACAGAGACAAGAAGTTTACAATTTTAGGATTTGGTTACGTGTTATAAGGAGGAGTAAAATGGTTACAGTTAAGAATCCGATTTTAATGGGATTTTATCCGGACCCTTCCATTTGCAGAAAGGGAGAGGATTATTATATCGTCAATTCAAGTTTTGTGTATGCACCGGGAGTGCCGATCTTTCACAGCAGAGATCTCGCACATTGGGAGCAGATCGGTAATATTTTAGACCGTCCGTCGCAGCTTCCTGTGGCGGGAGCGGATATCTCAGATGGTATTTATGCGCCGACGATCCGCTATCATGATGGTTTGTTTTATATGATCACGACCAATGTGACGCACGGCAACAATTTTATCGTCACAGCGGAGAATCCGGAAGGACCGTGGTCCGAGCCGTATTATCTCGGCGACGATGCCCCGGGCATCGATCCGAGCCTTTTTTTCGACGATGACGGCAAATGTTATTATTGCGGAACCCGTCCGAATCCGGAGGGCGTTCGCTATAACGGGGACTGGGAGATTTGGATTCAGGAATTGGATCTTAAGACCATGAAGCTGGTCGGTGAGAGCATGGCAATCTGGAAAGGTGCGGTAAAGGGATGTATCTGGCCGGAAGGTCCGCATATTTACAAGATCGATGGTTATTATTATCTACTCCACGCAGAAGGCGGAACCGGTCCGGAACATAGTATTACGGTGGCACGCAGTAAGAAGCTGTTCCAGTGGTTTGAAGGCTGTCCGCGCAATCCGATTTTCACACACCGCAATCTCGGTATGGATTATCCGGTCATCTATGCGGGACATGGAGATCTGGTTGATGACGGCAAGGGAAACTGGTATGTTGTAATGCTTGCATCAAGACCTTGCAAAAAGCATAGCAGCATGGGGCGTGAGACTTTCCTTGCCAGGGTAATCTGGGAGAACGGCTGGCCGGTGATCGCTCCGGGAGTCGGACATCTGGAGGACGAATTTACGATCGATATGCCTGAGCATCGCTTTGCGGAAGAAATTACGAATTCCGATGTCATTCATTTCTGGGGAGAACAGCTGGATCAGCGGCTGGTGGCGATCGAGGACTGGACATCCGGAATTTATTCGCTGACCGAACGTGAGGGTGCACTTCGGATGTACCTTCGCAAAGAAAAGATTTCCGAGAGAGCAAACTGTGCATATCTTGGTGTAAGACAGAAGAGTTACCGCTTTGTCGCAGAGACCGGAATGGAATTCTATCCGGAAAATGAGTCGGAGACGGCGGGACTTGTGCTTTACCAGAATAATGAAAATCATCTCCGGTTTGAAGTGGTGCGCGTGGATGGAGAAGTTTGTTTTGTGGTTACCAGCTGTATTCACGGAGATGAGCAGACGCTGGCAACAACACGGCTGGAGAAGAAAGGAAAATTAAAGATCCGCCTGCAGTGCCGCAATCAGTGTGCCCGTGTCTGGATTTCGGAAGGCAAAGGATATGTATCCGTTGCGGAAAATCTGGATCTTCTTGCTTACACGACAGAGGAAGCCGGAGGCTTTGTAGGATGCACAGTCGGTGTATATGCGTCTTCCAACGGCAGTGACAGTACAAATTATGCTGATTTTGAATGGCTGACATGCCAGTCGATGGATTGATAGAAAGTGTTTAAGATGAGAAAATGAAATAATGAGTAGACAGACAAAAGAATATGCAAAGAAACTGGTTGCACAGATGACGGTTGAGGAAAAAATGAGCCAGATGCTCTATGAGTCACCGGCGATCGAGCGACTTAATATTCCGGCATATAACTGGTGGAATGAGGCTTTGCATGGTGTTGCAAGAGCCGGCGTGTGGAAGCAAAACTCTCCTGCAGGATATGCAGGAAGCTTACGAGAAGGGACTTGTTTCCGAGGAGGCGATCACAGAAGCGGTGGAGCGCCTGATGGAAGTTCGTATTCGTCTGGGTATGATGAAGGATTATCCGTCCCCGTATGAAGACATTACCTATGATAAAGTAGAATGTCCGGAACATGTGAAGTTGTCTGTTGAAGCGGCAAGAAGAAGTCTTGTTCTGTTGAAAAACGAGAATGCGTTCCTGCCGTTGGATAAAAATAAGATACAGACCGTCGCAGTCAGCAGCCGGATGCAAGAAGTGCAAAACTTACCGGAAGTGACGTGGCTGCGCTGGTGGTCCGCAGAGAGGGTGCGCAGACACCGGTTGAGTATTAGCGTGCAGAAATATCAAGAAACAATTTTAAATATAGTCTCGTATATGTTATAATGAATTTAATCGGTTGTACGAATGAGGAGCAGGTCGAAAAATCTGCTCCTTTATCGCTTTGTTGTGTGTGAATTTAGAGGGGTTGGTATGAATATCATCGAAAAGTTCATCAAGGTATTGGAAAGATATATGGATAATCTTTCTATTAAGAAAAAATTTATACAGTTATACATTTTCTGTGTTTTATTACCGCTGATCATTACGGACAGTGTCGTCTTATATATTATAGACAGCATGGAATCGCAGCGGCAGTATCATGGGATGGCAAACGTTGCGAATGCAGTCAGCTATAATATCAGTGCACTGGTGGAGAATGCGGGAGAAATCGCTAAAAGTATGTATACAAATAGAAGGATGAATTCTTTTTTGGAAAAACAATATGAGAGTAACTCAGATTATTACGCGGAATATCAGAATTTTTTTCAGGACTCGACATTGGAAAGCGTGCTTGGCATGAATCAGATCGTCTTTACCATGTATACGGATAATCCTACCGTGGTAAAGGGTGGAAAGATTGATAATATGTCCAATCTGAAGGAAACGGCAGCGTATGAAGCGTGGAAGGAACGAGGCGAAAATGAAGGACTTTTTTTTGTATATGAGCGTAAGAGATATGCCAATTCCTATCGTCGTAAGATCATCCTATTGCAGAATCTTGATTTTTTTTCCAAGGATCAGGAAAAGATGCTGCAAATCGAATTTGATTATAACAGTATGATGCGGATGCTGAGACGAATGAAGTTTGACAATGAAGTTCTTATTTGTCAAGGGGATGCGATCGTACTGAGTAACGGACCCTTCAGTGGTGTCGGTAAAAAATTTGACACGATCAGTGTACAGCAGAAGATGGGATACAAACAGACCATTACACTTCACGGAGTTAAACTTGATATTTATGTTTTAAAAGCGGATAATAGAGTGCGGAGTAAGATTGTGCGTTTTCTTCCGATTCTTGGTTTTCTGGTGATCATCAATGTGGTTTTCCCGATGGGATTTGTGCTGCTTCTCAATCATTCGTTTACAAAGAGAATCCGTGGGCTGAGCAAAGTGTTCCAGTCTGTCAACGGTGAGCATCTTGTTCAGATGGCACACGAAGACGGTAGGGATGAGATTGGAAGCATGATCCGGAATTACAATCGGATGGTCAAACGGACCAATGAACTAATCCAGACCGTATACAAGAACAAGATCAAAGAACAGGAAATCCTTGTCGGCAGGAAAAATGCAGAACTATTGGCATTGCAAAGCCAGATCAATCCGCATTTTCTGTTTAATGCGCTGGAAAGTATCCGCATGAGAAGCCTTTTGAAGGAAGAAAACGAGACGGCAGATATGGTCGAAAAACTGGCGATCATGCAAAGACAATATGTGGACTGGGGAAATGATTCGGTAGAGATTGAACAGGAACTTGAATTTGTAAAAGCGTATCTGTCCTTGCAGAAATATCGTTTTGGTGACCGGCTGAATTACAATCTCGAGATTGATCCGGAATGTGCGCAGATCCGGATACCGAAACTTACAATTGTAACTTTTGTGGAGAACGCCTGTGTACATGGAATCGAAAGTAAGGCATCACCGGGATGGATTTTCGTAAGAGCTTATAAAAGGGAAGAACAATTATACATCGAGATTGAAGATACGGGAAGCGGAATTGAGGAGCAGAAGTTGTATCAGATGCAGCATGATATGCAGAATGCGGATATTGAGATGCTGAAAAACAAGAAAAGCGTGGGAATGCTCAATGCATGCCTGCGGCTTAAAATGTACACAGAAGATCATGTGTGCTTTGAAATTGAAGGCGAAGAGGGTGTGGGAACATGGATTACGATCTGCATTCCGATGGAGTATTTATCATTTGCTGAAGGCTGTGTTAATGGACCGGTGTGCAAAAGGGGGAAAGAAATATGTTAAAGGTTTTGCTTGTAGATGATGAGCCTTTTATTATTCAGGGATTAAAAGTGCTGATCGACTGGGAACAGGAAGGCTATATGATTGCAGGGACTGCATCAAATGGAAAAGAGGCATATGATTTTCTGAAAAAAGAGAGTGTAGACCTGATAATTGCAGATATTCAGATGCCAGTCATGACAGGGCTGGATCTGCAGGAAGCGATACGAAAAGAAAATCTATCGAATGCATATTTTGTCATATTAAGCGGATATGCGGATTTCGAGTATGCAAGAAGGGCGCTTCAAAATGAATGTACGGATTATATTTTAAAGCCGGTTGACCGTGATATGCTGCTGAAACTGCTTAACAGGGTATCTGCGATGCGTGATGAAGATGACCGGATGAGGCAGAAGAACAATAAAATGGAAAAGGCATATCTTGCAAGAAATCAGATTGCTTTGATCAAGGGAAAATACGATGATTCCAATCTGCAATATGTCACATCACAGATGAAATGCAAAGAAGGTGTCCGCTACGTTGAAATTCAGATGGCGGAATGTGATGCGGACGAAGATGTGACGGATCAGGAGATGCGCGAATTCCAAAGACAGATGTATGAATGCTGTACTGCATTCCTGAATGATTATGCGGAGAATTGTGTGTTTGACGCATCGGCAGATGAAAAAATATATGATGTGGGATTGATCTTTTTTCAATATATGGCGGAAGAGGCAGGACTCGATGAAAACGCTTATCTGAACGGGTTGGTGGAATATCTGGGTGAGAATCTGTCGCGCCCGGTTACGATGCTTGTCGGGAAAAAGGTGCAGGATATCAGCCTTATTGCAAGATCATACGGGAATGCCTGTATGCTTCGTTCCTTTCAGGGATTTCGAAGCAAAAAGGACATCTATTTCTACGAGGAAGAAGTGCAGGTGTCCAATGACGGTATGGTTTTGTGCAAGAAGAGTCTTGATGATTTGCTGAAGGTAGTGGAGCAGAACAATCATATGGAAATCCGGGCGGCGGTGGACCGTTTCTATGGAGAAATGAGTCAGAGAGGCCTGCGTGGGGAATCCATGACGCTTAATATTAACTATCTGCTTTTTCAGTTGATCCATCTTGCAAGCGAGCAGGATGATGAGGTCAATCAGGAAGAAATCCTGCGTCTGATTTCGGAGAGCAGCTTTGAAACAGGAACGATGCGCGGCAGTAAGACACATCTGATGCGTTTCGCCTGTGAGTACGGAGACTATCTGTCCCAGCTTCGCAAGAATGTATCCAGAGGTGTTCTCGGAAATGTAGAGAAAGAAATTAAGGAACATTATGCGGATAACCTCACACTCAAGGGGCTTAGCGAGAAATATTATGTCAACAGCGCCTATCTCGGACAACTGTTCCGAAAGAAATACGGTCAGTCGTTTAAGGATTATCTGAATAATTACCGGATGGATCAGGCTGCCGATCTTCTTCTGCATTCCGATAAGAAGATTATTCAGGTGGCGGAAGAGGTTGGATACCATGATCTGGATTATTTTGTCAACCGCTTTATTCAGGTAAAAGGATGCACACCGGCAAAATTCCGGAAGCAGATGCAGCAGTAAAATGGAATAGAAAGAGATGGAAAACAGGGTAAATTATAGTCCGGCAGAATGAACTATAGTTTACCCTGTTTTTGACTATAATTCGTCGGATTGTTTGAAATGGTAAAAAAAGTAAAATAGTTAATATAAAGAAGGAGGTACATTCTATGAAAAGAAAAAGAATGCTAAGTGCCTTGCTTGTAGTAGCGATGGCAGCAACCATGTTCGCCGGTTGCGGAAATAAAGGCGGCAGCAATTCTTCCACACAGGGTGGAAAAGCAGCAAATGATGGAGATATTAAAGAGTTTACAGCTTTCTTTGCTGTTCCGGGATCCGAGATCAACGATGATAACGAAGTTCAGCAGATCATCGCTGAGAAGACCGGCGTAAAGGTAAAAGAGACATGGCTGACAGGCCAGACGGCAGAAGAAGCAATCGGAACGCTGGTAGCCGGTGATGAATATCCGGATTTCATCTGTGGTGGAAATGGTATGCCGCAGTTATATGATGCAGGTGCATTGGTAGCATTAGATGATTACATTGACAAATATCCGAATATCAAGAACTACTTCACCGAACAGGAATGGGATCAGCTTCGTCAGGACGACGGACATATTTACTGGATTCCACAGTTCTCCAATATTAAGGGAGAAGAGAAAACCTGTACGCATAACGATGAGGCATTCTGGATTCAGGCAAGAGTTCTTGAGTGGGCTAATTATCCGGAAATCAAGACGATGGATGATTATTTCAAGCTGATTGAAGATTATAATGCAGCAAATCCTACCATGGAAGATGGAACGGAGAATATTCCATATACCATCCTTTGCGAGGATTGGAGATATTTCTGTCTTGAGAATGCTCCACAGTTCTTAGATGGTTATCCAAATGATGGTTCATGTATGGTTGATCCGGATACATTAAAGGTAATGGATTATAATACATCTGATACTGCTGTAAAGTACTTCAAGAAGTTGAACGAGGAATATCAGAAGGGTATTGTTGATCCTGAGTCATTCACACAGACTTATGATGAGTACATTGCAAAGCTTTCTTCCGGACGTGTACTTGGTATGATCGACCAGTGGTGGGATTTCGCCTTCTCAGCAGGTGATGCAATTAAGTCTGCAGGACTGGATGCACAGGGATGCGATTACATTCCGGTACCTGTAACGATTGATGGACGTAAGAACCAGTGGCACAACTCCGGCGGAGTTTTAAATTCCGGTGATGGACTTGCAATCACAAAGGATTGTGATGATGTGGAAGCAGCTTTACAGTTTGTAGATGATCTTCTTTCAGAGGAAATTCACAACCTTCGTTTCTGGGGCGTTGAAGGTGAAGATTATCAGGTTGGCGACGATGGACTTTTCTATAGAACCAAGGAGCAGAGAGCAAAGGCTGCAGAGACGGATTATAAGGCATCTCACGCATGTTCTTATTCCTATTTTCCACAGTATGACGGAACCTGTGATGACGGTCTGAATGCAACAAAGCCGAGTGGACAGGCAAAAGAATTCTTTGACGGATTAAATGATGATGTTAAGAAAGCATTCCAGGCATATGGTGTTGAAACATACGTTGAGATGCTTGGAACAAACGAGGCACCTGGTCCATGGTATCCGATGTGGTCATTCTCAAACAACTTTACAACAGACACAGAGGGTGGAATGGCATGGACCAAGATTGGCGAAGTTAAGCATGAGCAGCTTCCGCAGGTTGTAATGGCAAAAGACTTTGACAGTGCATGGAAAACTTATATGGATGCATACAATGCATGCAATCCGGACGCTTTCCTTAGCGAGTTGCAGGCAGAGCTTGATAAGCGGATGAAAGACGCAGCAAAATACGAATAATACATAGAGAATGAGGTTTTAGATGGGCAGATGTTGTGAAAACTCCATCTGCCCGTTTAAAAAAGGAGTGAGGTCATGTCTATAGAGAGAACAAAATCCAAACAGAAAGTGAAAGAACCGAAGACGAAAATTACCTGGAAAGAGATTAAAAGACAGAAAGTATTATTGTTCTGGGCGGCAATCATGGTAGTGTATGGCGTGGTTTTCTATTACCTCCCACTTGCAGGCTGGACTATGGCGTTTCAAAACTATAAACCGAGACTTGGTATCTTTCATTCGCAATTTGTAGGATGGGATAAATTCCGGACATTATTCTCGGATATGACTTTTATCCGGGTAATCAGAAATACGTTGGCAATGGGTGTTATCAATCTGGTGGTAACATTTATTACAGCAATTGTTTTTGCAATTTTATTAAATGAAATTAAAAGCAAAGGCGGTAAAAAAGTCGTTCAGACAATTTCTTATCTTCCGCATTTCCTTTCATGGATCATTGTAACCGGTATCTTACACGATATGTTATCCGGTGGCGGAATTGTGAACGAATTATTACTTAACTTCCATATTATTTCACAGCCGATCAATTTCTTTGCTCATCCGGGTTATTTCTGGCCAATCGTTGCATTTGCCAATGTCTGGAAAGAAACAGGATGGAATGCAATTATTTATTTGGCAGCAATTACTTCGATCGACCCGTCACTTTACGAAGCTGCAGCTATCGATGGTGCAGGCAGATGGGCAAAAATCAAGCATGTTACACTTCCGGGTATTAAACCAACCATTATCATTCTTCTTCTGATGAATGTAGGTAATGTACTGAACGCCGGTTTTGAAGTTCAGTATTTGTTAGGAAACGGTCTGGTTCAGAAAGTATCACAGACAATTGATATTTACGTATTAAAATGGGGAATCAGTCAGGGCGATTTCGCAATCGGAACTGCAGCCGGTATCTTCAAGAGTTTCGTAAGTATTATTCTGATCGTGATTGCAAACCAGATTGCAAAGCGTAATGGTGAAGAACAATTGTTCTAAGGAGGTTATACAATGGCAGCAAAAAAAGCGAAAAAAAAGGTGCAGATTTTTCCGATTGTCAATACGATCATTATGATCCTGTTTGTAATCATTACACTGTATCCTGTGTTAAATACATTAGCAATATCATTAAATGACGGTACGGATTCCCTTCGTGGAGGTATCTATCTGTTACCGAGAAAATTTACATGGAAGAACTACATTACGGTACTTCAGAAAGACAACCTGATCACAGGTGCTTATGTTACGGTTGCAAGAACTGTGATCGGAACAGTTCTTGCGCTGATCTCCAATGCAATCCTAGCATTTATCGTCAGCAGAAAAAGATTTATGTTTAAAAAGCAGCTCTCTTTATTCTGGGTTATCACCATGTATGTAAACGGAGGTCTGATCCCGACATTCCTGTTGTACAAGGGACTGGGACTTACCAACAGCTTCTGGGTATATGTTATCCCTGGAATGGTCAGTGCGTTTAACATGCTGGTTATCCGTACTTATATGAACGGTATCCCGGACAGCTTAGAGGAGTCGGCACAGCTCGACGGTGCTGGGTATACGACGATTTTCCTGAAAATCTATTCACCGCTCTGTAAGCCGGTATATGCAACTGTTGCATTGTTTGTTGCAGTTGGTCAGTGGAATTCATGGTTTGATGCAATGTTATATAACCGTATGAACGGCAAACTGACAACCTTACAGTATGAGTTGATGAAACTACTGTCATCCGTAACAAATACGAGCAGTAGTGTCGAGGCAATGAAGAATGCAGCGGGAACGGTTACACCGACATCGGTTCGTGCAGCTGCAACGATTATTACGATTCTGCCGATCATCTGTATTTATCCATTCTTACAGAAGTATTTCGTAACAGGACTTACGCTTGGTGGCGTAAAAGAATAAAACTTAAATCTTCCCTTTTTATAAGCTGTGCCGCAGAAGTGGCACAGCTTATATATTATAAAATGAAGCAGCGTGCATAAACATAAAATACAGCTAAGACGCATAGAATATTCCAAGAAAGAAAAGCAGGAGTGTTCTGTGCGTTTTTCTGATTTATGTGAAAAAGAAGTAGTCAATGTAAAAGACTGCCGCTGCCTTGGCAGTGTCCGGGATCTGGATATTGACAAAGAGTGTGGGAGAATTCTGGCACTGATCGTTCCAGGACCGGGAAAATATCTGGGTTGTTTTTGCAGGGACAGCGAATTTTTTATTCCATGGGCTAAAGTTATCCGGATAGGACCCGATATAATACTCGTAGAGTTTGATGAAAAAGAAATGAAACACCGGATAAAAGGATAAAAATTTGCAGATTGACAGAAAACAGGAAAATTGTGTATTATAAAAATAGTCATATATTTTGGGATTGGATGCAGGAGGAGAAATCCTATGAAATGTCCGTATTGCAGCAGTGAAAATACAAGAGTGATTGATTCGCGTCCTGCGGATGACAATAATTCGATTCGCAGAAGAAGACTTTGCGATGATTGCGGAAAGCGTTTTACAACCTATGAAAAGGTGGAAACCATTCCCCTGATCATTATAAAAAAAGATAACAATCGTGAGCAGTACAACCGGACAAAAATCGAAAAAGGTGTATTGCTTGCATGTCACAAGCGGCCAATTTCGGCAGAACAGATCTCAAAACTTGTGGATGATGTGGAAATCGAAATTTTTAACCGTGAGGAAAAAGAGATACCAAGTGCTTTGATCGGTGAAATTCTCATGGATAAGTTAAAGGATTTGGATCCGGTTGCCTACGTGCGTTTCGCATCGGTATACCGTGAATTCAAAGATGTAAACACATTTATGAATGAGCTGAAAAAAATGCTCGGATGAATTTGTAACCAGAGGTGCTTATGAATATTTCAGGAATGCGCCCGTATGAGGGCTTTTATGAGTACAATTCCATAAAGGCTGTTGCGCTTAGAAGCCAACAGATTGCGGCAGTGCAGAATGCCTCTGGGGATGAGAAACTTTCCGGTGGCAGTCAGCCGCAGGGACAGACACAGACGAAGCGTCCGCAGACGTACAATGCATTTGATTATGCAAAGGAGTACCAGCCGGATGAAACGTATGAACTGAAGGGTGCAGACAGTGATCTGGCAGGTCTGGATATGCAGAAAGCAATTTCCGATATGGAAAAGGATCAGGTGTTGCAGCAGTATCAGTATTTTGTGGGAACGCAGGATACCGGAGTGAAGAAGATCCCGTTGGATACCGGGATTTCTGCTTTGCGTTCCGGAGAGAATTTTTCCCTTTAGTACATAACACACAAAGGAGAGACCTATGTGCGCATTTCTATATCCGGATGAATATCTGGATTCCACTTACAGCATAGATTTTGATCAATTATATAAAGAAGGATACCGGGGAATTATATTTGATATTGATAACACCCTCGTACCACATGGAGCGCCTGCGGATGAGCGGGCGATTTCTTTGTTTACCCATTTAAAGGAACTTGGGTTTCATTGCATGCTCCTGTCGAATAATAAGGAGCCACGGGTGAAAATGTTCAACGATGCAGTGCACGTCAATTATATTTACAAGGCAGGGAAACCCAAACCGGCAGGGTATCGCAAGGCAATGGAGGTACTGGGCACGGACACATCAAATACTATTTTTGTGGGAGATCAGATTTTTACGGATGTGTGTGGGGCAAATCTGGCAGGAATCCGGACAATTCTTGTAAAACCGATCCACCCGAAAGAAGAAATCCAGATCGTGTTAAAGCGCCGGCTGGAGGCGATTGTGCTTTTATGTTACCGTCTGCACCGTAAAATCGTAAAACCAAAGTACCCATCTGTTGCAAAAAAGGAGGATTCATCCATTTTGTAGGATAAATTTTCTTTTTGCAGAATTTTCTATGCGTGACCGTACACAGCCGGTCGTTTTCTATTTGACGAAAGTTCGTTGAAGCAGTAAGATAAAAGAAGTGCAAAAACGAAAAGGAGAGTTGTGATGAAAGTCGGGATTGGAAATGATCATGCAGCAGTAGAACTGAAAATGCAGATCAAAGAATTTATTGAGAGCATGGGACATGAGGTTGTAAATTATGGGGTGGATACCGCAGAAAGCTGTAATTATCCGGAGATCGGAGAAAAAGTAGGACGTGCAGTGGCTGACGGAGAAGTGGATTGTGCAGTTTTGATCTGTGGAACGGGTGTCGGAATTTCCATTGCTGCCAATAAAGTAAACGGAGTACGTGCAGCTGTCTGCTCGGATGTGACAACCGCGCATCTGGTAAAAGAGCACAACGATGCAAATATCATCGCGTTTGGTGCAAGAATTGTCGGAGTGGAGCTGGCAAAGGATATTGTGAAGGCTTATCTGAATGCGGAATTTCTTGGTGGACGTCATGCGACACGCGTGGCTATGCTTGCGGACATCGAAAAACGGAACAAATAAAATACTTGAAAAGTATTCCATTTTATAGTAAAATTGTAAGTCGAGAGACTTTATACTCGTAATTTAAGGAGGAAGATCGAATGATTTCAGCAGGAGATTTCAGAAATGGTGTTACCATCGAACTTGAAGGTAACATTTATCAGATTATCGAATTTCAGCATGTAAAGCCAGGTAAGGGTGCAGCATTCGTTAGAACAAAATTAAAAAATATCGTCAGTGGTGGTGTAGTAGAAAAGACATTCCGTCCGACAGAGAAGTGTCCGACTGCTCACATTGATCGTAAGGACATGCAGTATCTGTATTCCGATGATGATTTCTATCATTTCATGGATGTAGAGACTTATGACCAGATTGACCTGACAAAGGACAGTGTCGGTGATGCACTGAAGTTTGTTAAGGAGAACGAGATGGTTAAGATCTGTTCTCACAAGGGCAATGTATTTGCAGTAGAGCCACCTCTTTTCGTAGAGCTTGAGATTACAGAGACAGAGCCGGGATTCAAGGGAGATACCGCTACAGGTGCTACCAAGCCTGCTACTGTTGAGACAGGTGCAAACGTAAACGTTCCTCTGTTCGTAGAGCAGGGAGACAAGATCAAGATTGATACCAGAACAGGTGAGTATCTGTCCCGTGTATAATCACACCTTATAATAGAAAAGTCCTGATAAAGAAACGCCGGTTCCGGCAGAGTGATCTGTGGAAACCGGCGTTTTTTCTGCCTGAGGGAGATCAAAAAGTGAGGAATCATCCGGCACGGGAATAAGGCATAAGCAAAAGAATGTCTGCAATCGCAGCAAATACATAGGACAGCAGCATCCCCCACAGATATGCATCGATTCCGTACTGTGGGACGAGAAACAGAATCATGCAGATCCTGATCATGCATGCCAGCAGTGTGACAAACAAAACCTGCCGGGCATTGCCGAGTCCATGCAGAATACTGTTTAGCAGACTGGTGACATACAGCAGGGGACACAGCCAGGAGAGCTGGCAGATAAAATTGCCGGCCAGCGTATTGTGAAACAGAACTTCGCCCATCCGGTCACCGAAAACCAGAAACAGAATCGTAAAAACAAAGCCAAGAAGCAGTCCGTACAGGATTGCTTTTTTTATCGCTCGCGCAATCTGTGCGTGGTTGTGTGCACTGTGGGCTTCCGAGACAGCCGGAAGTAAAAGGACGGAAAAGGAATTGGTCAGTACACTGGGAAACAGAATGATGGACATGGTCATACCGGTCAGGATACCAAAAATACTCAGGGCATCCGAAGCACTGTAACCAAATGCCTGAAGTTTTTGCGGGATCAGAAGATTCTCCAGGCTGTTGAAAAGAGCTGTCGTCACCCGGTTGATGGTAAGCGGAACCGCCATGGAAGAAAACAGTTTGCCCATCGTTTTCCACTGACCGGAAAGGGTGTGGTAGGAGTGTCCGGGAAGCCGTTTTTCCAAAGACATGGCAATCAGACTGGTGATAAGACCGGAACATTCCCCGGCCACAAGACCGGCAACCGCGTGGAACGCCGTCAGCTCCATGCCTTTTTCCAGCGTGTACTGATAGATCAGCCATACACTTCCCACGCGTGCAAGCTGTTCCACCAGCTGACAGAACGAGGGAATTCCTGCCCGCTTTTTTCCATAGTAATAACCGTTGATACAGGCGTGGATGCAGCAGGGAAGCATGGAAAAGCTAAGGAGCGAAAGGAGGGGAGCGCAGCGGAGCTCTCCGAGAAAATGCAGGGCGATCCAGTCTGCCTGTGTGTAAAGAAAAATACCGACGATTACAGAGGCTGTGCAGGAGATGACCAGACCGAGCAGCAGATATCCGCGTGCAGTTATTTCTCCCTGCGATGTTCCTGCGTTTTTGCCGCAGGCATCGCCGACAAATTTGGAAATGGATGTCTGGATGGAGGAGGCAGTCAGGGCGAAACACATTGCAAAAACGGGTGCAATCAGCTGATAGATTCCGAGCGCTTCTGCACCAATTGTCTGTGCCAGGAATATCCTATAGAAGAAGCCGATGATACGGCTGGCAATACCGGAAGCCGTCATCAGAAGGGTGCCGGTAATCAGAGGATTTTTTAGGAATCGGGAAATGTTCAATGGGAACTCCAAATGGAAAACTTGATAACTATTGTATGAGGGGATGGTGCAGAATATGAGCTGTAAAATCTATATGGATCATGCGGCCACAACCGAAATGCTTCCGCAGGTGCGCAAGGCTATGGAGCCGTATCTCATGGAAGAATATGGAAACGCCTCCACATCTTACGAAATGGGGCGCCGCACACGGGAGGCATTAGAAGGGGCAAGAGAACAGATTGCCATGCTGATTAAGGCAAAGCCGGAGGAGATTTTTTTTACATCCGGGGGGAGCGAATCGGATAACTGGGTAATCAAAAATGTGGCGGCGGAGAAAAAGGAAAAAGGGAAACATGTGATCACAAGTAAAATCGAACATCATGCGGTGCTGCGCTCATGTGAATATCTGGAGAAACTGGGATATGAACTGACTTATCTGGATGTCGATGCATACGGAGTGATTGATCTGGCACAGTTGCGGGAGGTATTGCGGGAAGATACCACATTGGTTTCCGTTATGACGGGAAATAACGAGATTGGAACGATCGAACCGCTGGATGCGGTTGCATCCATGCTGCGGGGGACGGGAACATTATTTCACACCGATGCGGTGCAGGCCATCGGGCAGATTCCGCTTTCCATGAACCAGCTTCCGGTGGATTATCTGAGTGCAAGTGCACATAAATTCCACGGTCCGAAAGGGGTTGGCTTTTTGTTTGTGAGAAAAGACCGGGATCTGCCGTCGTATATTCACGGAGGCAGTCAGGAAAACGGCAAACGGGCAGGAACCGAGAATGTGGCAGGAATTGTGGGGATGGCAAAGGCACTTGAAATTGCAGTGGAAGAGATGCAGGTCGTGCGTCCGCGGATTGTGCGTCTGCGTAATTATTTTGTGGAACGGGTATTACGGGAGATTCCGCAGGGAAGGTTAAATGGGCATCCGCATAAGCGCCTGCCGGGAAATGTGAATTTCAGTTTTGAGGGGATTGATGCGACATCCCTTCTGGTGCTTCTCGAAGAAGACGGAATCTGTGCTTCCGCAGGATCTGCGTGCAATACCGGACAGACACGGATCTCCCATGTGATTGAAGCCATACACGTACCAAAAAATTATGCACCAGGCAGTGTACGTTTTACCATGGGAAGGGAGACCGACCGCCGGCAGGTTGATGCAGTCATTGCATCTTTAAAGAAAAATATCGGGTTGTTGCGCGGTGAGTGAAATTACAGGATAAAATGTTCGATGGCCGCTGCCACCCCGTCCTTGGTATTCGTTGTGGTGACGTAATCTGCCCGGGCTTTGACGGCATCAGTGGCATTTCCCATTGCCACACCGATACCGGCAGCCTCAATGATGGCAAGATCATTTTCGGTGTCACCGATTGCCATGGTGGCATCCGGATTGACACCGAGAATTTCGGCAAGTTTTCGTAAGCCAACGCCCTTGTTTGCATCTGCACGCGTGAATTCCAGGTTGTTGTATCCGCCGCAGACGGTAGTAATTGACGGATTGGACACGAGAAATTTGCGGACGGTTTCGCGGTCAATGAGTGTTCCATCGGCTGCTGGATAGAAATTCAGAGTCATTTTCTGGACCTTTAACTGATTTTCATGGATAAACTGCAGGATATTGTCCAGCCGTGTGCGTGTGGTGATAATATAGTTTTTGATCGAAGAAGGCACGGTCAGTTTTTGTGCTGTTTCTACGCACTGGACCGGGGTGTAGCCTTTTCCGCCGATAAATGCATCCATATGGATATCACGTGTGAGAAGGAAGTTTAAAATCGGGGTGACCAGCTCTTCATCCATGGCATTTTCATACAGGCATTTTCCGGTGGAAATCTCATAGATTCCGCTGCCGTTTGCGGTGATGGCATAGTTGATTCCGGTGCCTTTGATCTGGTCAAACGGGATTCCCTCAAATGGGCGGCCGGTGGAGATTACGACATGGATGCCTTTGTCTGTAATGCTGCGGATTGCCGTAAGATTGCGTTTGCTGATGCGGCTGCTGTTGTCAAACAGCGTACCGTCGAGATCCAGTGCAACTAATTTTATGTCTTTCATGATAGATTCTCACTTTCTTTTTTTTCTGTGATAAGGTATGATATTGTTACGCATGACGTAGAAATAATCTGCGGTATTATTATAAATAGAACGAAACGAAACTGCAAGTGAGGAATGCAAAATGACAAAGACAGAATTTGCCGGATTTATCAGGGAACATGGTCCGGTTATTTTAGATGGTGCAACGGGAACGAATCTGATGGAGGCAGGTATGCCGATTGGAGTGTGTCCGGAAAGCTGGGTGCTGGAAAATCCGCAGGTACTGCTCGATCTGCAGAGGCGGTATGTAGAAGCCGGCAGCCATATCGTATATGCCTCCACGTTTACCGGAAACCGGATCAAACTGGAAGAATATGGTCTGCAGGAGAGGCTGGAAGAAATCAACACGCAGCTGGTAGCACTTTCCCGGCAGGCGGTGGGCGATCAGGCACTGGTTGCAGGTGACATGACGATGACCGGCCAGCAGCTGTTTCCGATGGGAGAGCTGTTGTTTGAAGAACTGGTGGACGTATACAAGGAGCAGGCATCGGTGCTGGCAAAAGCAGGGGTGGACCTGTTTGTGGTAGAAACCATGATGAGTCTGCAGGAATGTCGTGCGGCAGTGATTGCGATCCGGGAAGTCTGTGATCTTCCAATCATGGTGACACTTACCTACAACGAAGACGGACGGACATTATTTGGAACACCTCCGGAGACGGCTGTGGTCGTACTGCAGTCTCTGGGTGTGGATGCGATCGGTGTAAACTGTTCTACCGGTCCGATGGAGATGGTACCTCTGGTGGAAAAGATGGCAGAATATGCTACGATTCCGCTCATCGCAAAGCCAAACGCCGGACTCCCGGAACTCGAGGGAAAGAAAACGGTGTACCGCATGACACCGGAAGAATTTGCCGGGGCAGGTGTGGCACTGGTAAAAGCGGGAGCAGCCATTGTAGGTGGATGCTGCGGTACAACGGAAAAGCATATCAAGGCACTTTCGGATGCAACGCGGGGGATGGAACTTCACAGGCCGCTTGCATCGCATCGCAGGATTCTTGCGTCTGAGCGCAAAAATGTAGAAGTTGGTCTGGATGGCAATTTCCTGGTGGTCGGGGAACGGATCAATCCGACCGGAAAGAAAAAACTGCAGGCCCAGCTGCGCGAAGGAAAACTGGATCTTGTGCGTGAGATGGCAATGGCGCAGGAGGAAAACGGGGCAGCCATCCTTGACATCAATATGGGAATGAACGGCATTGACGAAAAAGAAATGATGAAGCAGGTGATCTATGAAGTTGCGGCGACGGTAGATTGTCCGCTTTGCCTCGATACCAGCCATATTGATGTTATGGAAGAGGCACTGCGTGTCTATCCGGGAAGAGCACTGATCAACTCCGTTTCCCTTGAGACAGAAAAAATCGAGCATATGCTTCCGCTGGCAAAAAAGTACGGGGCTATGTTTGTCCTGCTTCCGCTTTCCGATGAGGGACTGCCAAAGGATGCCAAAGAAAAGCATGAGATTATCGATACCGTATATGACCGTGCCATGGAGCTGGGAATGGCACACGAGGATATTGTCGTGGATGGGCTGGTTGCCACAATCGGAGCCAATCCAGAGGCTGCGAAAGAATGTTATGATACCATCTCTTATTGTAAGGATATCAGGAAGCTTCCGACGATCTGTGGTCTGTCGAATATTTCGTTTGGCCTGCCGGAGCGGAGTTTTGTCAATACGGCATTTCTTACCATGGCCATCTGCCGGGGGCTTACCATGGCGATTGCCAATCCGTCGCAGGAACTTTTGATGAATGCCGCATTTGCTTCGGACATGCTGCTGCACCGTCCGGACAGTGACATCCGCTACATCGAGCGTATGAATAAACTGGCAGAGGAAAAGGCAAAATATGAGACGGTTGTTGTGAAAAAAGAAGGTGCTGCGGGTGGCACGGCATCTGTGGAAGAAAAAGCAGATCCTGTTACGACAGCGGTTTTAAAAGGAAATAAAGGAAGCATTATAGATGAAGTGAAAAAGGCAATTGCAGACGGCGCAAAGCCGGAGGAGATCATCAATGACCAGCTGATTGCAGCCATCAATAAAGTCGGGGAATTTTTTGAACAGAAAAAATATTTCCTGCCGCAGCTGATTGCCAGTGCAAATACCATGAAACTTGCCATTGATTATCTCGAGCCGATGCTGGAGAAGAAGAACGATGGACAGGAGATGCCGACGCTTGTCATTGCAACGGTAGAGGGGGATATCCATGATATCGGAAAAAATCTTGTCGTACTGATGCTGAAAAATTATGGCTACAACGTGATTGATATGGGAAAAGATGTGCCGTGTGAAGATATCGTGGATACCGCGATTCGTGAAAATGCTGCGATTATCGGGCTGTCCGCGCTGATGACTACCACGATGATGCGTATGCAGGATGTTGTGGAGCTTTGTAAGGAGAAAGGCTGCAAGAGCAAGGTGATCATTGGAGGAGCCTGCATCACACAGAGTTTTGCAGATGAGATCGGAGCCGATGGGTATTCAAAGGATGCCGCGGAGTGTGTGCGCCTGGTAGAGCGGCTGCTTGCATAGCATGTGTGGGACAATCCTGCATGGAAATTTGTTTGGAATAGTTACAACAAATACAAAAAATACAAAAATTCAAAAAAAGTGTTGACATATCTGTTCTCGTACGATATACTAACGAAGTCGGTTGCGAGAGCGGCCAACACGAAATGGGATCTTAGCTCAGCTGGGAGAGCATCTGCCTTACAAGCAGAGGGTCACAGGTTCGAGCCCTGTAGGTCCCATTCATCAGAAAAACTGATGGAACTAAATATGGCGAGGTGGCTCAACTGGCTAGAGCGTCCGGTTCATACCCGGGAGGTTGAGAGTTCGAGTCTCTCCCTCGCTACTATACAGGCTTGTGGTCATGGATCACAAGCTTTTTGTTATATTATAAAAACCTGAACAGGAGAATTGATATGGAAAATATAAAAAGCACTACCATTGAAGGAAAGAATGTTGGAAAGAAATGCAGAACACATTATCGCGGCACATTTAACGATGGAACACAGTTTGATTCCTCTTATGACAGAGGAGAGCCATTGGAATTTGTATGCGGTGCAGGGATGATGATCAAAGGATTTGATGCAGCAGTTGCCAGCATGGAGGTCGGACAGACGATAGAGGTTCACCTGATGCCGGAGGAAGCATACGGACAGGCAGATCCGGACGCCATTTTTACAGTGGAACTGGCACAGCTTCCGGGAGCGGAAGAACTCGAAGCCGGACAGCAGGTTTATCTGCAGAATGCAGCCGGACAGCCATTCCCGGTAAAAGTAGTATCAAAGGATGATACTACCATCACATTTGATGCAAACCACGAGATGGCAGGAAAAGAGCTGAATTTTACCATTGAACTGGTTTCTGTCGAGGAGTAAATCGGCAGATTTAGAAACAAAGAAGGGGGCACGGGTGGATGTTAAGACCGAAGATCGGACTGGACTGGGATGATGTAACAGCACCGTTTAATAGTATCGCAATTGCCATGGCAAATGAAAAATATCATATCGATCCGCCGCTTCGGCTTGAGGAGATTGATACCTGGGAAAACCGTGGACGTACAGGTATTATCAGGGAATTTTACGAGGACGAAGAACTCTATGCACGCCAGCAGGTGCCGGAGAAGAATAAAAAAGCAGTGCATCGTCTGATGGAAATTGCGGATGTTTATTTTATCACTGCGGTAGCACCGGCATTTATGGGAATCCGTGCAAAACAGATTCTTACAGCATTTCCGGAATTCCCGCCGGAGAATATTATTCTGGGCAATGCCAAGAATTTAGTGCAGTTTGATATCATCCTGGATGATGCCATTCATAATGTACTTGAGACACCGGCCACGTATCCGGTACTGATGCGTAAGCCGTGGAACTGGAAGATGACAGGACTCCTGTCCGTGAATCAGATGAGTGAATTTGTTTCTCTGGTCAGGCAGATCATCCATGCCTCGCAGACGCGCACGATGGAAATAAAAAATCCATCGGTTCTGGCACTGGTAGGACCGTCCGGTTCCGGAAAAGACGCATTGACCAAAAAATTATGTCAGGATCACCGCTTTGTCAATCCGAAAACCTATTGCACCAAGAAAAGCAGCAAGCATCATTATCTGACAAAAGAACAGTTTGCACAGCAGGATTTCTTTGAACGCACCATGTACGCCGGGGTGCATTACGGAACAAAAAAGGAAGATATCCAGGCGGTGCTTGACGATGGCAAGTATGCCGTCATGTCCCTGGATATGTGTGGCGCAATTGCCATGAAGCGGCATTTTCCGACCGCAATTATCTATGTGGCAAAAGATAAAGAAGACATGATTGCAGATATTGTGCAGTCGGATTTCCCTGTCGGGGAGAAAACCCTTCGTCTGTTGTCGCTGGATGCGGAGAAACGGAATCGGGAGATCTGCGATTTTGTCATTGATAACCGGGATGAACAGGGGAGTGAGCGCATTCTCCAGCTTCTGAATTTTTGATAAAGTGACAATCAGATGGTAAATGAAAGATATCATCGTGGTCTCTGCACAAATAAAATAGATTTGAAAGATACCATCGTGGTCTCTACACAAATAAAATTGATCTGAAAGATACCATCGTGGTACCTATATACTGAAAATTTAACATTTAGATACCGAAAAGTTTCTATGGAGCAAAAATTGCTTTCCGGGATACCATTTTTTGAAAAAAACGGTATCTGGAGAAGCAATTTTTCTTTTGTAGGTGACAGTTCCTTATTTCACACTTTGAAAATAAGAAAATGTGTCACCTTAGACATTAATTTTTTGCCTATAGACCCCAACATTTTATCGCTGAATGTTTCCATAACATTCTGTTTGTCGTTTGGTGTTCTGATCCACAAAATTTGCGGAAGCAGTTCTTTTCTTATATTTTTTAATCCACAAAATTTGCAGAAACAATTCTTTCCCTTATATTTTTCCCAATCCACAGGAAGAAGGGGGACATTTCTTTCGGAAGAACAAATTTACAACTGCGCCGTAGTTCCATTGTGTAACGTTAATTGCGTAAACGTAAAACTTTTTCTAAACCAACCTGAAATCAATACCGGCGCTAACTTGCAAATTTTTCTGTAGAAAGAGAATGTCCCCCTTCTTCCGTCACATCGAAAAAACTTATATCTGAAACAATCCCCCCAAAAAAAATCTGCAATCCCCATTTAAAGTACTGTAGTAGAATCGGCTATAAGCAAAACTTATAACCAGCTATAAAAATAAAAGACTAACACTTTTCCTACCTCTGTGGTATGATATAACCAGTTCAAACGAAAACCCCACACTTTACCGGATCAGGTAAATGTGATTCCAAAAATAGCAGAAAAAGGAGAGTATTAAAATGAGCAAAAAACATTACGCAGACAGAAATTTAAAATTTGAAACATTACAGTTACACGTAGGACAGGAGCAGGCAGACCCGGTTACCGATGCAAGAGCCGTTCCGATTTATCTGACTTCTTCTTATGTATTCCACAACTGCCAGCATGCTGCTGACCGTTTCGGATTAAAGGATGCCGGAAATATTTACGGACGTCTGACCAATCCGACAGAGGATATCTTCGAGCAGAGAATTGCAGCACTTGAAGGCGGTGTTGCGGCACTTGCGGTAGGTTCGGGAGCAGCCGCATTAACTTATGCATTTCAGGCAGTTGCGCATGCAGGGGATCACATTGTAGCTGCAAAGAATATCTACGGTGGTACCTACAACCTTCTGGCACATACGCTTCCGGATTATGGCATTGAGGCAACATTTGTAGATCCGTTCAACTATGAAGAGATTGAAGCTGCAATTAAGGATAATACCAAAGCCATCGAGATAGAGACACTTGGAAATCCAAACTCTGAAGTGGTTGATATTGAAAAGATCGCAGGAATTGCACACAAGCATGGAATTCCGCTGATTGTTGACAATACATTCGCGACTCCGTATCTGGTCCGCCCGATTGAGCACGGCGCAGATATTGTGGTACATTCTGCTACAAAGTTCATCGGTGGACACGGAACTACCATTGGTGGTGTAATCATCGACAGCGGAAAATTTGACTGGACACAGAGCAGCAAGTGGCCATGGCTGGTAGAGCCAAACGTATCTTACCATGGGGTAAGCTTTGCAAAGGACTGCGCACCGGCAGCATTTGCTACTTATATCCGTGCAATTTTACTGCGTGACACAGGTGCTACCATTTCTCCGGTACACGCATTTATCTTCCTGCAGGGATTAGAGACGCTTTCCCTTCGCGTAGAGCGTCATGTGGAGAATGCATTAAAGGTTGTTAAATACTTAGAGAACCAGCCACAGGTAGAAAAAGTAAACCATCCATCCATTTCCAAAGACCCGGAGCAGCAGGCACTCTACAAGAAGTATTTCCCGAATGGTGGCGGTTCTATCTTTACATTTGAGATCAAGGGTGGTGCAGAAAAAGCACAGGAATTCATCGATAACCTTGAGCTGTTCTCACTGCTTGCAAACGTAGCAGATGTGAAGTCCCTTGCCATTCATCCGGCAAGCACCACACATTCCGAGTGCAATGAGGCAGAACTTTTAGATCAGGGAATCAAGCCAAACACGATCCGTCTTTCTATCGGTACAGAAAATATCGATGATATCATTGAGGATCTGGATGAGGCATTTAAGGCAATTCAGTAGAAAATACAGTAAAAACGTCATTTGTGATAAATCCTTCATTTTACAGGAGACCCCATGGAGAATCAGCATGGGGTCTCTTTTTATGCAAAATGTTCTCATTTTAGAACACGTAAATGCATTGAATTTCGTGAATAACGAGTATACAATTAGTGGTAGCTAATAATAAAATTAAGTATAGATAAAGGAGATTTATTATGTTTGGTTTTGGACAACTGATTGAAGTATTAAAGAAAAGCCCAAAGAAAATTGTATTCACAGAAGGAAGCGATCCTCGTATTCTTGAGGCATCTTCCCGTCTGCTTGCAAGCAACTTTTTACATCCAATCCTTGTAGGCGATCCGGATGAAATCGAAAAGGCAGCAGAGGAGAGCGGATTTAATATCCGTGGGGCAGAGATCGTTGATCCAAAGAAATTTGACCGTATGGATGAGATGGTAGATCTGTTCTGTGAATTAAGAAAGAGCAAGGGAGTAACACCGGAGCAGGCAAGAGGCATTCTTTCCCAGGCAAACTACTTTGGTACCATGCTTGTAAAGATGGGCATTGCGGATGCACTGCTTGGCGGAGCTACATACTCTACGGCAGATACCGTTCGTCCGGCACTTCAGCTGATTAAGACAAAACCTGGCAACAGCATCGTATCTTCCTGCTTTATTCTGGTTCGTCCGTCTGCGACAGGTGAGAACGAGGTTCTTGCAATGTCTGACTGTGCGATCAACATCCATCCGACCGAGGATGAACTCGTAGAGATCGCCGGTGAGTCAGCTGCCTGTGCAAGAATTTTCGGTGTAGATCCGAAGGTTGCATTTTTAAGCTACTCTACACTTGGTTCCGGAAAGGGCGAGGATGTAGATAAGATGCGCAATGCAGCACATAAGGCACGTGAGAAATACCCGGATCTTCCAATCGAGGGAGAATTACAGTTTGATGCAGCGGTATCACCAAGAGTTGCAAGAACAAAGTGCCCGGATTCTTCCGTTGCCGGACATGCAAATACCTTTATTTTCCCGGATATCAATGCCGGAAATATCGGATACAAGATTGCACAGAGACTTGGTAATTTCGAAGCTTACGGTCCGATTTTGTTAGGTCTGAATGCGCCAATCAATGATCTGTCCCGTGGATGTAATGCATCAGAAGTATATTCCATGGCAATCATTACAGCAGCACTTGCATAGTTGAAAACTGATGCGATACTTCGTTCGGGGACTGTTTGATACAGCCCCCGAATTTGTGTTATAATAAAACAGGCTTGAAGCCTGTGAAGGTCATCAGGCTTTGCCTGGTGACATGTTATCATTAGAATTTATAAGGAAGCTGTTTGCAGGGGGAACTGGAATCAGCAACATCATAAAAAGACAGGAGAAGAAAAATGCGTGTAGGAATGGGTTATGATGTACACAAACTGGTGGAGGGACGGCCACTGATTCTCGGAGGTGTGGAGATTCCGCATACACTGGGACTGCTCGGACATTCGGATGCGGATGTGCTTGTGCATGCAATCATGGATGCACTGCTTGGTGCTGCAGCACTCGGGGATATCGGAAAACATTTTCCGGATACCGATCCGCAGTATAAGGGAATTTCCAGCATGAAACTGCTCGAACATGTGCGTCTTTTACTGGAAAAGAATGGTTATGTGGTAGAAAATATTGATGCGACAGTGATTGCACAGAAGCCAAAGCTGCGTCCGTATATTGCGCAGATGGAGGAGAATATTGCAAAGACCCTTGGCATTGCAAAAGAGCAGATCAATATCAAGGCAACGACCGAGGAAGGACTTGGGTTTACCGGAACAGAAGAAGGAATTTCGTCACAGGCAATCTGTATGCTGAACGGATTTTATGAGAGCAGTATGGTTGTCGGGGGCGGGAGTAAATGTGCAGGATGTCCCGGGTGCAGCAGATCATAGATAAGACGTGACTTTTGCCGGAAAATATTGTACACTTAAAATATATAAGAAGAAACAGATGGAAGGACAGACACAATGGAGAATCAATTTCGCTTTTACAATACACTGACAAGAAAGATTGAGACAGTGATACCGCACGAAGATGGCAAAATCAAAATGTATACCTGTGGACCGACCGTTTATCATTTTGCGCATATCGGGAATCTGCGTACCTATATCATGGAGGATATTCTTGTGCGTGGACTTTCCTATGTGGGGTATGATGTAAAGCGCGTCATGAATATCACGGACGTGGGACACCTTTCTTCCGATGCGGATACGGGGGAAGACAAAATGTTAAAAGGTGCTAAGCGTGAGCACAAGACCGTTATGGAAGTGGCAAAATTTTATGCAGATGCATTTTTTGAGGATTGCAGGAAATTAAATATCAAAAAAGCGGATGTGGTAGAACCTGCAACCCATTGCATTCCGGAATTTATTCACATGATCGAGGTACTTCTTAAAAAGGGATATGCTTATCAGGCCGGTGGAAATGTTTATTTTGATACCAGCAGACTGGAGGATTATTTTGTATTTTCTTCCGCAGTCGAAAAGGAACAGCTGCAGGTCGGCGTGCGTGACGATGTGGAGGAAGATGAAAATAAACGGAATAAAAACGATTTTGTTCTCTGGTTTACAAAATCCAAATTCGAGGATCAGGCATTGAAGTGGGACAGCCCGTGGGGTGTTGGATATCCGGGATGGCATATTGAGTGCTCCTGCATCGGAATCAAACATCTGGGGGAGTATATGGATATTCACTGTGGCGGAGTAGATAATATTTTTCCACACCATACAAACGAGATTGCACAGTCCGAAAGCTATCTGGGACACAAATGGTGCCCGTACTGGTTCCATGTAAACCACCTGAATGACCAGACCGGAAAAATGAGTAAGTCCAAGGGCGATTTCCTGACGGTATCTCTATTGGAGAGCAAAGGGTACGATCCTCTGGCATACCGTATGTTCTGTCTGCAGTCTCATTATCGTAAGCCACTCGTATTTTCTTATGACAATCTGGACAACGTAGAGAGTGCATACGAAAAATTAGTAAAAAAGATTGCCACCTTCAAAGATGAGGGGGAGATGGAGCAGGAAGCATTTGAAGCATTCCGTAAAAAGTTTGCAGATGCAATCCGTGATGATCTGAATACTTCCATGGCACTGACCATCGTCTATGACGTGGTAAAGGCAGATATCAGTGAAAAGACAAAGCTGGCACTGCTGAATGATTTTGACCAGGTGCTGGCACTGAATCTGACAACTGCAGGTCAGGAGAGACTGGACGCGGGAACGAGCGTGGATGCAGAACTGGAACAGTTCATCAATGAAAAGATTGCGGAGCGTGCCGGGGCAAAGAAAGCGAAAGATTTTGCCCGTGCAGATGCAATCCGCGACGAGCTTCTTGCACGGGGCATCACCATCAAAGATACCCGCGAAGGTGTCGTATGGGAGCGCAATGCATGAGTGAAGGAATTGACGCATACATCAAGAAAAAATTTGAGGTTCCGGATGTCGATATCCGGACCTATTCCCCACTGACACTGGCTTATATCGGGGATGGTGTTTTTGATCTGGTGATCCGGTCGGTTGTTGTGGGCAAGGGAAATACCCGTCCCAACCAGCTGCATCACCGGACGAGTCAGATTGTAAAAGCACATACGCAGGCAGTTATCATACAATATCTTGAACCGATGCTTACGGAGGAAGAAGCGGACATCTATCGCAGAGGACGCAATGCCAAGTCGGCAACCATGGCAAAAAATGCAACGATGGCGGATTACCGTAAGGCAACGGGGCTGGAGGCACTGGTGGGATATCTGTATCTGACGGACCGGTTCGACCGACTGGTTTCATTGATTAAGGAAGCAGCAGATGGTCTACATCTGCGTTTATAAGGTAAAAAATTATGGAAGACGAAAAAAAAACATTTACCGGAATGAAAGAAAATCATATCGAAGGACGCAACGCTGTCCTTGAGGCATTTCGTTCTGGCAGGACAATCGATAAATTATATGTTCTGGACGGCTGTCAGGATGGACCGGTCAGATCCATTACCAGAGAGGCAAGAAAGCACGATACAATCGTCAATTATGTGACAAAAGAACGCCTCGATCAGATTTCCGAGACGGGAAAGCACCAGGGTGTGATTGCTGTCAGTGCAGCATATGATTATGCCAGGGTGGAAGACATTCTGGCACTTGCAGAAAAAAAGGGAGAACCACCGTTTATCCTGATTTTAGACGGAATCGAAGATCCACATAATCTGGGGGCAATTATCCGTACCGCCAATCAGGCAGGGGCACATGGTGTAATCATTCCAAAACGCCGTGCCGTAGGACTGACACCGACCGTCGCACGTACATCGGCAGGTGCGGTTAATTATGTACCGGTAGCAAAAGTGACAAATATCTCCAATACCATGAAAGAACTCAAAGACCGCGGTATGTGGTTTGTGTGTGCGGATATGGATGGAACCTTAATGTACGATATGGATCTGACCGGACCGATCGGTCTGGTGATCGGAAATGAGGGAGATGGAGTCAGTCCGCTCGTAAAGAAAAACTGTGATATGGTGGCTTCCATTCCAATGAAGGGAGATATTGATTCCTTAAATGCATCGGTGGCTGCAGGAGTTCTCTCGTATGAGATTGTGCGTCAGAGGATGAAGAAGGGATAAGAAAAGAATGAAGTATGATGCTTGTACGGATGAGAAATTGATTGAAAGACTCCGGCAGGGAGAAACAGAGATCACGGACTATATTCTCGAAAAATATAAGCCGCTTGTCCGCAAATATGCCAATGCCATGTATCTGATCGGAGGAGAAACCGATGATCTGATTCAGGAAGGCATGATTGGATTGTTTAAGGCCATCCGGGATTTTTGTCTGGACAAAGACAGCAGTTTTTTCCATTTTGCAGGGTTGTGTATTCACCGTCAGCTGTATTCTGCAATAGAGGCATCCAACAGAAAAAAGCATCAGCCTTTGAATTCCTATTTATCTTTTTTTGAGCAGGGGGCAGAAGGCAGTATTGGATTTACCAGCAGCCCGGAGCAGCTGGTGATCGAACAGGAAGTGTCCAGGGATTTGTGGAACCGGGTGAACAGCCGGTTAAGTCCGATGGAAAAACAGGTGTTGCAATTTTATCTGGACGGAAATAACTATATGCAGATCGCAGGGCTGATGAAGAAAAGCCCGAAATCTGTCGACAATGCATTACAGAGAATACGTCAAAAGATCAGGCAGATGAATCATCTGGAGGAAAGAGGGTGAGCGTATGAAGTTTTCAAAAATTGGAAAACATACCATTCGTTGTGTAATATCAGAACAGGAAATTCAGGATCTGGGATACACCATTGAGGAAATTATGAGCAATGGAGAGCGGACGCAGGAATTTATGAACCAGATTTTTGATATGGCAGAACAGAGTTTTGAGACAAAATTTGAACTGGGCATCAAGACAGTGCGTGCTGATTTTATGTCAGACCATACGCTGGCACTTACGTTTTCGGAGCATCCGGGATCGGATGAAATGATGGAGCATCTGAAAGATATTGTCAATGGACTGATGAATGCAATTCCACAGCAGAAGTGGGCACAGATTAATGAAGCACGGCAAAACGAGGGAAATCCGGATCAGGTTCCTGTTTATGCCACGATTGTGTTTGCGGATTTTGATAGGCTGCTCCGTTATGCAAAAAACATTATGCCACCGGATCTGCCTACGGGTCAGCTTTATAAATACGAGGATCGCTATATGCTGATCCTTACATTTTCCGGTATGGAAGAGGGCAGTTTAAGGAGACTCTCGAATCTGACGGATGAATATGCACAGGATATTCTTGTCGGAGCGGAGCGGAAAGCGTTCATACAGGAACATGGCATCTGTATTTTGAAAAATGATGCCCTGCAGCAACTCCGGCAATTGTAAAAGAACTGTATTGTGTCAGAAAATAAGAATAGACGATTGCAAAAACAAGAAATAGAAAAGGAGCATCCATATATGGTGCTCCTTTTTTAATATGATAAGATTTATCCTAATACTTTTCGGATGGACTCTAATACACGGTCTGCCTGAAATGGCTTAACAATGAAATCCTTTGCGCCGGACTGGATTGCCTCAATAACCATGGACTGCTGTCCCATTGCAGAACACATAACGCATGTAGCGTTTGGATCAGCTGCTTTGATCTCCTTGAGTGCCTGAATACCGTCTTTGTTTGGCATCGTGATGTCAAGAGTAACCAGATCTGGTTTCAACTCGTTATACTTTGCAACGGCCTCTACACCGTCTGCTGCTTCACCAGCGATCTCAAATCCGCCCTTTGTCAGAATGTCCTTGAGCATCATTCGCATGAATGCTGCATCATCAACGATTAATATCTTTGCCATTTATATATCCTCCTGTTTTAAAATCTGTTTTACTATGCTGATAGGGTATAACTGTATCAGCTCACTATCGATCAGGTCTTCCACGGTCAGGCGAAAAGTGACCTTGACGATATCTGTTCCATTACATAGTTCATCCGGAATCTCGAAAGTCTTGCGATCCTTTGAATTGATAAGCGGAAATCCAATATCTGTCGGCCTGGATAACAGTGACGCCATAGATGTGGCAATGGATCCACACATCTGGTTCATGGCTTCTGCAATTGCTGATAACGTGAGATCATCGAGCTGCAGATTGGAAAGATTACGACCGTCACCGCCCATCATAAGACTTGCAATGACCAGCGCATCCTGAACATCCAGGACCATAAGATTTGTCCCGTCTAAGCCGCTTGTGTATGGAACCTTGACCAGAATATGGTTGTCACTTTCCAGCGTGTTTTCTTTGTCCAGTACTTCTACAAGCGGAGTGGTAATGTTTGTTGAACGGTTGATGATCATACTGAGGGCGGTAGCCGCAGTACCTGTACAGATATTTGCAACTTCACCGATGATATCAGCCTGTTCTTTCGTGATATTCTCCATAGAATTTCCTCCATAGTACCTATTACTACATTTGATTATAGCAAATTTTAGCACATAAAGAAAGAAAATCTTTGCTTTTTTTCACTTTTCATTGGTATCATAACACAGATGTGGTAAAATTGGAATAACAAAAACATGGAATAACCGTAGAAAGGAGAAAAAATGGGAGATAACGAATATCAGGAAGCACTCAAACTTGGAAAAAAAGAATATAAGGCATGCGTTTCGCAGGGGCGCTTTCCCTATCTGCCGGTTCTGGATGATATTTTATCCAGAGAAAATATCCAGACGGAACAGAATATGGGGCTGATGCAGATACCATTGGATTTTGTGGTTGGTACGGCGACGAAAGGAAGAACGTATTCTTTTGCAGCCAATTTTATGCCGATCCTCGATGCGGATACAGAGTTTGCATGCAAATGGATTGCGCTGTCCGATGCACAGGTAAACGAAGGTATCCGGGATCCGATTGTTGCTTATGAATATATGAACCGTTATTATGTGGTGGAGGGAAACAAGCGTGTCAGTGTACTGAAGTATTTTAAGGCAGATTCCATTGTCGCCAACGTGACACGTAAGATTCCAAAGTATTCCGAGGATGAGGACGTAAAATTATATTATGAATATATGAAGTTTAATCAGATTTCGGGATTGAACAATATCGAATTTTCCAAAATCGGTATGGTGGATAAACTGCTTGCACTGATGGGATCCACTGCCATATGGGATGCGGATACCCGAATGGAATTTAACAGTCTGGTCAATCATTTCACAAAGGCATATGAGTTCCGCGGAGGGCGCAAGCTTCCGATCCGGGTGGGGGATGCGCTGACTGCATTTATCAATGTATACGGTTACAATACGGTTCTTGGCATGTCGGATGATGAGCTGAGTTTAAATATTGTGAAATGCTGGAATGAGTTTGTCATGCTCACAGAGAAACAGAGTGTTGGTCTGGTCATGGATCCGCTGGCGGCAGAAGAGCGTAAGGGAAGAAACATCTTCAGTTACTTTATGCCATCGTCAGCAAAGAAATTTACCGTGGCATTCCTGTATCCAAAATCACCGGATACATCCGACTGGATTTATGCGCATGACCTTGGGCGCAATTATCTGGAAGAGACGTTCCCGGATCAGATGAAGACCATCTGTGTCAATGATGTGACGGAGGAACGCACGGAGCAGGTGCTGAATGACGTGATCCGTCAGGGGGCAGATATCATATTTGAGGTGGCACCGCAGATGATGAAAGACAGTCTGAAAGTGGCTGTGGATCATCCGGATGTAAAGATTTTAAACTGCAGTCTGAATACTTCGCATAAGTATATCCGCACGTACTATGCCCGGATGTATGAAGCAAAATTCCTTTCGGGAATGATTGCGGGTGCACTGGCAGAAAATGACAGGATTGCATATATTGCAGATTACCCGATATACGGAATGATCGCAAATATTAATGCCTTTGCGCTGGGAGCAAGTTTTACCAATCCACGGGCAAGGATTTATCTTGCATGGTCCACCAGTGAAAATTATGACAGGGAACGGTTCTTAAAGGACAACAATATTCAGGTGGTATCGGATCAGGATATGATTACACCGCGCGATCCGGGCAGGCAGTTTGGGCTGTATGAGTGTTCGGAGGATGGAAGGAAACTGAATCTGGTGATGCCACTCTGGAACTGGGGTGTATTCTATGAAAAAATGATCCAGAGTATTCTTGCGGGATCTTACCAGTCGGAAGAAAATTCTGAGGGCAGGGCACTCAACTACTGGTGGGGAATGTCTGCGGGTGTGATTGACCTGATCTGTTCGAAGAATGTACCGACCGGGGTCAAGCGTCTGGTGGATCACTTAAAGAGTGATATTAAAAAGGGAGATATTGTGCCGTTTTACGGAGAAATCCGTGCACAGGACGGGACACTCAAAAACAAGAAGGATAAAGCCATGAAACCGGAAGCCATCATGGAGATGGACTGGCTGACAGATAATGTCATTGGGGAGATACCGACAATGGGAGAATTACGTGCAGAGGCACGTCCGGTTGTCCAGATAAAAGGTGTAGAGGAAAAAATAAAATAATGAAGATACTAGTAATAGCAGATGAAGAATCTCAGAAAATCTGGGATTTCTTTCGAAAAGAAGACTATGCGGATATTGATCTGGTAATTTCCTGTGGTGACCTGAAAGCAGATTATCTGTCATTTATCGCAACGATGATTGCAGTTCCGGTATTGTATGTGCATGGAAACCATGATGATAAGTACGAAAGAAAGCCACCGGAGGGATGTATCTGTATTGAAGATACCGTGTATATGTTTCATGGGATAAGGATTCTCGGACTGGGAGGATCTTACCGTTATAAACCAGGGGTGAACCAGTATACGGAAGTGCAGATGGAACGCCGCATCCGGAGACTTTTCTGGAAAATACACCGAAAAAGGGGCATTGATATTTTGGTGACACATGCCCCGGCAGGCGGTATGCATGATGGGGAAGATCTCTGCCATAAAGGGTTTGATGCATTTTATCGTGTGATTAACAAATACCATCCGAAATATTTTGTACATGGACATATGCATATGAATTATGGAAGGGATATTCCGCGGGAGGATTTCATCGGAGATACCAAAGTGATCAATGCATATGAGAGATATGTAATTGAAATTTAAAAATTGTCTGATAACCACGCGTTATACTGTCAGGCTTTGCACTGCGGTGCAAATGATTGCATGATTACAGCCCTGACCCATAGGGGCATGTTTTCCGGGCTGTAATCATTGCGGATCACATCAGGGGAAAACGGCAACACGCTGGGAACTGTAATTTGATAAAATAATTAAAAAATTCTTGACAATTTAGAAAATACCATGTATGATGTAGGAGTTGACGCGGTCAACGAGATGCTGATGTGGCTCAGAGGTAGAGCACTTCCTTGGTAAGGAAGGGGTCACGGGTTCAATTCCCGTCATCAGCTCGCTTCATAAAACGGTGGAATCCTTTGGGGTTCTGCCGTTTTGCAATTTTTCAGATATTTTAAAGGAGGTTTTGCAGATGGAATCAATGAAGGATTATGAAAAGGAGCTGGAACGTTCTTTCCGCACGATTAACGAAGGAGATATTGTCAGTGGAGCTGTGGTAGCAGTAACCGATGAAGAAGTGACACTTGACCTGAATTATTATGCACCGGGAATTATCAAAATTGAAAATCTGAGCAATGATCCGGATTTTCATGCGAAGGAAGAATTACAGCCGGGAGACATCATCGAGGCAACGGTTGTGCGTACAGATGACGGACACGGAAACATCGAATTGTCGAAAAAGGAAGCAAACGAAGTGCTTGCCTGGGATAAACTCCGGGAGATGATGGAGCAGCAGACGGTTGTGACTGTCCGGATCAAAGAGAGTGTGCCGAGTGGTGTGGTTGCATTCTTAGAAGGAATCCGTGCATTCATTCCGGCATCCCAGTTGTCCGCAGATTATGTGGAAGACACGGATGCATGGATCGGAAAAGATGTGCGTGTCGTTGTGATTACCGTAGATCCTGAGAAGAATAAACTGGTATTGTCCGGAAAAGTTGTGGCAAGACAGGAGCGCGAGGAAGAAAGAAATCACCGGATTGCCATGCTTGTGCCTGGATCTGTGGTAGAGGGAACCGTAGAATCCATTATGCCATACGGAGCATTCATCAATATCGGGAATGGCATCAGCGGTCTGGTTCATATTTCACAGATCAGCCAGAAGCGGATCTCTTCCGTTCATGAAGTTTTAAAAGAGGGACAGAAAGTAAAGGCGAAGATTTTAAATACCAACGATGGAAAAGTCAGCCTGAGCATGAAAGCGCTGGAAGATATTATGGAAAAGCCGCAGGAGGAAGAAGAGGCAGAGGCAATCGAGTACAGCTCAAATGAAACGGCCGGAACAAGTCTTGGAGATCTTCTTTCCAGATTCAAATTATAATCAAATTTTCTTTAGACAGTAAAAAACCCGTGAAGATGAACAGCAGACCGTTCATCTTCACGGGTTCTTTTTAGAAATTAAGCGTTGGAATTCTGATAATAACCAAGCACTTTTTTGACATAATTCTGTGTTTCCTTAAACGGTGGAATCCCACCGTACTTGTCGACATTTCCACCACCGGCATTGTATGCGGCAAGCGCAAGGGAAACATCTCCGTTGTATTTCTTTAAGTTCTGCGCCATCAGTTTGGCACCACCCATAATATTTTGCTGTGCATCGTATGCATTTGTGACACCAAGTCCTTTTGCGGTGGACGGCATCAGCTGCATGACACCCATGGCACCGGCAGAGCTGGTTGCGGATGGATTGAAATTGGATTCCTGCCTGGCAATGGCTTTGAGCAGGTTGATATCCACACCGTATGTTTCAGAAGCTTCTTTGAAATATTCTTCGAGGTTCTCCGGAGAAGAAACACTGCCGGAGGAGGTGGTACTATTTGTTGCAGAAGAACTGGAAATTGCCGGGGTATCCGTGACCGGAGACGTATCAACCGGTGCATCGGTCTGCGGGGTAAATCCAAGGATCTGCTGTACCGTATCCAGGGAAACGGCACCACTGTTGCTGGCGGCAAGCAGTGCGTCCACTGCCATGGCCTGTACGCTGCGCTCAGCGGAAGCCAGACATTCCTTAAATGTGGTGACGGCTTCATCCGTATTTTTCGGTGTCTGTATATTGGCAGAAGCTGCTTCCTGCAGCCTGGCTGTCTGTGTCTGATCAATATAAGGTAAAACTGTTACACCCATGATGTTCCTCATCTTTCGTTCGCTTAATCTAACATTCGATCATGCATATCATATCATAATCTGTGGAAAAATAAAAGGAAAAGGCGAAAATTGCTTGAATTTGTAAAAGAGTTGTTGTAGCATAACATCAGACGAAAAAGTGTAGATAAAGGAGCCAGATTATGGAGAAAAAGCCGTTTGTAACAAAGAGTCAGGTGGAGGAGATCGTTAAAACATACCCGACACCGTTTCATTTATATGATGAAAAAGGCATTCGTGAGAATGCAAAAAAAGTAAAGGAAGCTTTTGCATGGAATCCGGGATTCCGCGAGTATTTTGCAGTGAAAGCAACCCCAAACCCATATATTTTAAAAATTTTACAGGAATATGATATGGGATGTGACTGTTCCTCTTACACAGAACTGATGCTTGCAAAGTCCTGTGGATTTGACGGAAAGCATATTATGTTTTCTTCAAATGATACGCCGGCAGAGGAATTTGCCTATGCGGATGAACTCGGGGCAATCATCAATCTGGATGATTTCACCCATATTGATTTCTTAGAAGAAACGATCGGTCATATTCCGGAGACCATCAGCTGCCGTTACAATCCGGGTGGAGTATTTGAACTGAGCAATGGAATCATGGACAACCCTGGAGATTCCAAATACGGCATGACAAAGGATCAGCTCATCGAAGCGTTTAAGATTTTAAAGGATAAGGGAGCAAAGCATTTCGGTGTCCATGCATTTCTTGCCAGCAATACCGTCACAAACGAATACTATCCGAAGCTTGCAGGAGAACTGTTTGAACTGATCGTGGAATTAAAGGAAAAGACCGGATGTGATATCAGATTCGTAAATCTTTCCGGTGGTGTGGGAATCCCTTATACACCGGACAAGGAGCCGAATGATATCGCTGTCATCGGAGAAGGTGTGCACAAAAAGTTCGATGAGATCTTAGTTCCGGCAGGACTTGGGGATGTATCCATTTATACCGAGATGGGACGTTTCATGCTCGGACCTTACGGATGCCTTGTGACGAAGGCCATCCATGAGAAACATATCTACAAAGAGTATATTGGTGTGGATGCATGTGCAGCAAACCTGATGCGTCCGGCAATTTACGGGGCATATCATCACATTACGGTTCTTGGAAAAGAAAATGCACCATGCGATCACGTGTATGATGTGACAGGAAGTCTTTGCGAGAACTGCGATAAGTTCGCGGTTGACCGGAAACTGCCAGAGATCGACATGGGAGATTATCTTGTGATCCACGATACCGGAGCACATGGATTTTCCATGGGATATAATTACAATGGACGTCTTCGTTCTGCAGAATTACTGCTCAAAGAAGACGGAAGCGTGAAGATGATCCGCCGTGCAGAGACACCGGAAGATTACTTTGCAACATTTGACTGTTTTGATGATATCAGGATTACAAAATAAAAGAGTTAGGATGTACAGGTAAAATAATGGAGGACGCAATCCCGGGGGAACGGGATGCGTCCTCTGTTGGTTTAAGAAAACGATGTGCCGCAAAAAGAAAACCTCAGATTTCCGATTGGAAACCTGAGGTCTTTTATATGCCGGCAGTGGGACTTGAACCCACACGATGTTGCCATCAACAGATTTTGAGTCTGCCTCGTCTGCCAATTCCGACATGCCGGCGCGAACAAATATTATATTAACATATGAAAGACGCATTTGCAAGCCTTTTTATGATTTCGGGAATAGGACTTTTGGTTCATTGACAGAAGTTATCATATATGATAACTTTAGAATACATGAGCACGATTTATAAAGGTGTAAGGGGGCGGATATGCAGGAACATAATCACGCCAGACAGGAAATTGCAGCCCAGCTTCGGCAGGTGCGAAAGGAGCAGGGGATGACACAGGAACGGCTCGCAGAAAAAGTCGGTACCAGAAAGTCAAATATTTCCCGTCTGGAGAGCGGGAGATATAATCCGAGTCTGGACTTTCTGGAAAAAGTTGCAGGAGGACTTGGCAGGGAGATTGAGGTAAAAGTCACGTGAGGAGGAAGATGAAAAAAGCATGACGATGAAACTTGGAAATTATAAGGATAACGACGTGGAACTGTGCCGTACCACCAATTCCAGAGTGAGTACACATACGGCGGAGGCACTGCTTGAACAGCACATTCCATTTACAAAGAACAGTAAAAAGATTCCTTTTTTCAAGAGGGAAATCTACCAGGGGGCAGATACCCTCTGGGTGATCACCATCAATCCACGCAGATACGGGCAGGCACGCCGCGTGATCGATGGTATGGATCGTGCATACCGGGAGTGTCTGGTGTTATCCAATTACTAGAATGAAATTATGATAAAAATGTGAAATGCGTTTTAAAAGCAGAATGAGTGTGGTAAAATTCTATTCAGATAAAATCGTATGAAAAGCGATGAAAATGGAAGGAATGGAAGGAGCCATACTCATTTTTATGTTAGGGAACATGGAGCAGACAGTCGCACGCAAGCAGACAAAAAGGGAGAAAAACAACGCACAGAAACGGACAGAAGGGTGGAAACAGAAGGGCATATGGCTGTTTTGGTATGCCGTGGTTCCGGTGTTTGCTTTTTACCTGATGGAGTGTTATGAACACAATCCGTTTGCGGAAGTGCGTGTGGGAGCACAGCTTTTTAATATTTTTTTGTTTGAGCTGATCGGATGGATGTTATATTTTCTGACCGGAAGAATGTGCTTTGCGTCCAGAGTGCTGTACGGACTTGCTGTGGCGTTTGGAATTACCAATCATTATGTGATGAAATTCCGTTCCACACCGTTTGTTCCGTGGGATCTGTTTTCGGCTGGAACAGCAGCCAGTGTGGCTGGAAACTATGATTTTACACCGGACCGGCGCATGGTGATTGTTACACTTGTTTTTATTGCATTATTTGTGCTGACCCGTTTTTTTAAAAAAGGCCCGCGTTTTTCCTGGAAAATAAGGCTGGGGAGTATCGTACTGGTGGGACTGGTATTGTGTACATTTGTCAATGCCCTGCAGCAGGAATCGTTTCAGACAAAACATTATCTGTATCCGTTTCTGTTCACACCGGCATATATGACAAAAGTAAATGGCATGGCGGTGACCTTTGCCATGGATCTTGCCTATGTGGCAGTGGAGCGTCCGGCAGGATACGATGCGGATGAAGCAAAAGAGACGCTGGCGAAATACGAAACTAAAACAACAGAAACCGACACACAGGATCTGCCCAACATCATTGTCATCATGGATGAGGCATTTTCGGATTTAAAAGTGCTGGGACCGTTAGAAACCAATGAGGATTACATGCCGTTTATGCACCGGATGCAGCAGGGGGAGAAAAACACGGTCACGGGATATGTCCAGACATCTGTGTGTGGGGGAAATACTGCGGATTCGGAATTTGAATTTCTGACAGGCAATACGATGGCATTCCTTCCGAACGGAAGTATTCCGTATCAGCAGTACATCAAGAGCAGGACACCGTCTTTAGCAGGTTATCTGAAATCCTTAGGATATGCGACCTATGCACAGCATCCGTATCAGGCCAGCGGATGGAACCGGGATAAAGTGTATCCTCTGCTTGGATTTGACAATCTGGATTTTATGGAAGATTACAGGGATGTCTCCTATGTGCGCAATTATATCAGCGATGCATCGGATATGGAGCATATTATAGAAACTTATGAGAAAAACAAAGCCTCCGGCAAACCGGCCTTTATTTTCAATGTGACGATGCAGAATCATGGCGGATATACCGATACCTATATGAATCTGACGAATGATATCCAGTCACAGTATGCCAGCGAACCGCTCAATCAGTATCTGACACTGATCCACAAGACCGATCAGGCACTCGAAAATCTGATTGATTATTTTTCCAAAGTGGATGACAGGACGATCATCGTATTTTTCGGGGATCATCAGCCGAATGATACAGTGGCTTCTGTCGTGGAAAACGGGGCACAGGCAGAGACACAAAAACGTTATCTCGTACCTTATCTGGTGTGGAGTAATTATGGGATCGAGGGAGCGAAAGATAAAAATACGAGTCTGAATTATCTTGCGGCGCAGGTACTTACCGCAGCAGGAGTGCCGACGAATGCATACCAGAATTACCTCTTAAGTCTGAGCAAAACTTACCCGGTGATCTCTGCAGCGGGGCAGACAAAAGGGATCGGAGCCGATGAAAAACAGCTTCAGACTTACAAGAAGCTTCAGTATTATCAGTTGTTTGAAAAAAACAAGGAAAAGGATGAGTAAGAACATGAAAAAAATGATTTCGCGGATGGTGTCGCACCGGTCATTTCCTTATGTGATGGCATTTCTTATGCCATTTATAATCTGTGTGGTCATCTGTATCGGAAACGGGGTATATCCTTTCGGGGATAACTGTATTCTGCATATCGATATGTATCATCAGTACTGTCCGTTTTTTACAGAGTTTCTTCATAAATTAAGAACCGGCGGAAGTCTGCAGTATTCCTGGAATCTGGGACTGGGATCGGATTTTGTTTCCCTGTATGCCTATTATCTGGCGAGTCCGCTTAATTTTCTGATCGTGCTCTGCCCGAAACATTATGTGATCGAGTTTATGACGATACTGGTGCTGGCAAAGATTGCCCTGTGCGGACTGACTTTTTTCTTATTCTTAAAATATCATTTTCATCTGATTGGAAAAGACTCAAAACTCCATAAAAATCAGGTGATTCCGGCACTTGTATTTTCTACGGCATATGCATTGTCCGGATTTGTGGCAGCCTACAGCTGGGATATCATGTGGATGGACTGCATCCTTCTTTTTCCTCTGATCATGGTGGGACTGGAAAAACTGGTACGGGAGCAGAAACCGGGACTGTATTTTGTGACACTTGCATTGTCGGTGTTTGCAAATTATTACATTTCCATCATGATCTGTATCTTTCTGGTGTTTTATTTTATTCTCCTCTTTTTTACGCAGAAAGGAGGAAAACTGAAAGCATTTTTACGGTTCGCATGGTATTCCCTGCTGGCAGGGTCTGTCTCGATGGTACTGCTATTGCCGGAGATCGCCGTGCTTTCTGCTTCCGGGTCTGCTGAAGACAGCTTTCCGAAAACGCTGGAGTGGTATTTTTCTGTTATTGCGGAGCTGGGGCGTGCGGCAGCCGTCACTACAAGTTATACGGGAAATGATCACTGGCCGAATCTGTATGCCGGAGCATTTACCCTGGTACTGGTATGGCTGTATGTGCTGAACCGCAGAATCTCCTGGAAGGAAAAAGTTCCGCGTATGCTGATGCTTGTCTTTTTCCTTGTGAGCTTTGCGGATAATCAGCTGGATTATATCTGGCATGGTATGCATTTTCCGCAGGCGTTGCCGGGCAGACAGTCATTCCTTTACATTTTTGTGCTTCTGGTCATGGGATTTGCAACGATCCGCAAATGGAAAGGAACCAGACGCTGGCATATCATCATAGCAGTGCTTGCAGCACTGACACTGATGGTTCTCTCCGGATATTACGGGGATGAACTGGTGACGGAGTACATGGCTGTAGTTATTACCATGCTGTTTATCCTAGTTTATGGAATCCTGCTTCTTTTGCTTAAAATTGCCCCGAAGAAAATGCGGATAGCCCTGCGGGAAGTTGCCTTTTGTGTTGCCATTGCAGAACTGGCAGTCAATATGGCGGTAACCGGGCTTGGCGTTACCAGCCGCGTGGCATATACGGATAAACAGGGGTACTACGAAGATCTGCTGCAACAGGCAAAAGAGGATAACGGAAATGATGGATTTTACCGGGTGGAGGACAGTGGGCGGAAAACCAAAAACGATGACAGCCTGTACGGATACCGTTCGGCAACCATATTTTCCTCCCTGATGAATCTGGATGTCAGCCATCTCTTCCAGAGCCTGTATATGGAGGGCGGAAAAAATTTCTACTGTTACAATGGTGCTTCCCCGCTTCCGTCAGCCATGTTTTCGGTGAAGTATATGCTTTCCTCTAATCCGGTGGATGAAAGTCCACTGCGGACACTTGTGGGAAGCAGCAATGGAAATTATCTTTATCGGAATAACTACTGCCTGCCACTTGGCTATATGATGAGCGAGAAGGCAATAAAAGGCTGGGAATCTTCCATGCTTGATAGGATCGGTTCCCTGAATTCCCTGGCACAGCAGCTGGGCGCAAAAGGAGACATGCTTTATCCGGCAACCTGTACACAGTCGCAGGCAGCCGGGGATACGACAATTGATATTTCCGAGGATGGATATTATTATGCGGATTATGTGACCTGCAATGCGGATTCCCTGACAGTATCAAGAGATGACGGATGGACGCAGCAGTATGGAAAGACCACCCACCGCTATCTGCTGGATCTGGGAGAGTGCAAAGCCGGAACAAAGGTCCATATTACCAATCTCAATGCAGAAACGATCGAATACCATGTGTACCGCCTGAATTTCAAGGCCATGTGCACTGCGTATGAGACGCTCAGCGAACAGACCATGTCACTCGAAAAAATGACAGATCGCAGGATCGTTGGAAGTATCGATGTCAGGCAGGCGGGAAGACTGATTCTGTCAGTGCCGGCAGATGAGGGCTGGAGTCTGTATGTAGACGGTAAAAAGACGAAAATAAAGCCTTTCGCGGATGCACTCATTGGTGTACACTTAAAAGAAGGAACGCATAAGATCGAGCTGCGTTATACCACACCGGGCGTACAGATCGGAGCTGCCATCAGCATAGCTGCGCTTCTGTTATTCCTGTTTAGTATGTGGATAAGATATAAGATAAGGGGGAAATATGGGGAAAAAATGCATCAGCATCGTCGTACCGATGTACAATGAGCAGGAATCTCTGCAGATTTTGTACCGGGAATTAAACCGCGTGACACGGGAAATGGGCGATTATGATTTTGAATATTTATTTGTCAATGACGGATCGAAGGATGCAACACTGCAAAAGATCCGGGAACTTGCAGCAGAAGATGAGCGCGTGCACTATCTTTCTTTTTCCCGCAATTTTGGAAAAGAAGCGGCGCTGCTGGCAGGATTGTCCTATGCAAAGGGGGATTATGTGACGACGATGGATGCGGATCTGCAGGATCCGCCCACTCTTTTGCCACAGATGGCTGCGATGTTAGAAGCCGGAGACTGTGACAATGTGGCAACCCGGCGGGTGAACCGGCAGGGAGAGCCGAAGATCCGTTCGTTTTTTGCACGCATGTTTTATAAAGTTATGCGGAAACTTTCCCACATTGAGATTGCAGATGGGGCAAGGGATTACCGTCTGATGAACCGTGCAATGGTAGATTCCATTCTTTCTGTCAGCGAATACAACCGGTTTTCCAAGGGAATCTTTGCCTGGGTCGGATATGATACCAAATGGCTGGAATTTCAAAATGTAAAACGGTCTGCGGGAGAAACCAAGTGGAATTTCTGGAAACTTGTGCGCTATTCGTTTGACGGAATTATCAATTTTTCCGATGTTCCGCTGAAGATTTCCTCGTATCTGGGGCTGGTGCTCACCGTGGTTTCTTTTATAGCAATCATCGCGGAAATTGTGCGGGCACTGGTATTCGGGGATCCGGTTGCCGGCTGGCCGTCGCTGGTATGTATCGTGACATGCATTGGCGGAATCCAGCTGTTTTGTATGGGAATTATGGGACAGTATATTGCAAAAACCTATATGGAAGTCAAAAGACGTCCGCATTACATCATAAAGGAGAGTAACTGTACCCGGAACAAAAAGAACAACGCACAGAATTGACGCAGATATGCTTTTTCTATATAATGATACAGAAAGACTGCACTGCATTTGGGATGCCGCGCAGTCAGATCATAACAGGTGAGGAAGAATATGCGAAAGATAAAACGCTTTTTGAGTGCTCTGCTTTGCGGAGCAATTCTTATAACAGGAACACTTGCCGGAGTCAGTGTGCGTACAGATGCAGCAGCCAGCAGTTATGCCGTGCAGCTGCGTGCGGCAGGATTTCCGGATAGTTACATCAGTGCACTTTCCGCGCTTCACACAGCATATCCGCAGTGGCAGTTTCAGGCGGTTAAGACCGGGCTTGACTGGAATACCGTGGTCAGCAAAGAGAGCGTAAACGGAGTCAATCTTGTTCCGAAGACCGGAAATGACGCAACCAAATCCACCGCAGACGGTGCATATGACTGGACCACCAATGTGTGGACGGTCTATGACGGATCTTCATGGGTCGGTGCCAATTCTAAATATATCGCCTATTATTTAGATCCGCGGAATTTTCTCAATGAGACCGATATTTTTCAATTTGAAAGTTTAAGTTTCAGCAAGGTGCAGACCAAGCAGGGAGTTTCTTCTATTCTGAAAGGAACCTTTATGGAGAATACGGTTGAGGACAGCGATGGATCTACGCTGGATTATGCGCAGGCATTTATGGATATCGGTGAGGAAACCGGGGTCAGCCCATATCATCTTGCATCGAGAGTGCGCCAGGAGCAGGGGTTAAAAGGAACCAGTTCCCTGATTTCCGGAACTTATAGCGGTTATAAGGGGTACTATAACTATTTTAATGTGGGGGCAGCGGGCATTACCTCCACACTGGTCATCAAAAACGGACTGGCATATGCAAAAAAAGCGGGATGGAATACCCGTTATGCAGCGCTCGAAGGAGGAGCAAAAATTCTGGCGAAAAACTACATTGGTGTGGGCCAGGATACGTTGTATTTCCAGAAGTTTAATGTAGTGAATCAGAAGAATCTGTACAGCCACCAATATATGGCAAACCTTGCGGCTGCTTACAATGAGGGCAGAAAACTTGGACAGGGGTATGCGGACAAACAGCAGGCATTTGTATTCCGGATTCCAGTTTATTCCGGTATGCCGGCATCTGCAGTGACATTTACAGCCAGTGGAAATCCGAATAACTATCTGAAATCGCTCAGCGTAACCGGACAGACACTGACACCGGTATTTCGCGGAGATACTACTTCGTATTCCCTCGTCGTGGACAGCAAAGTTTCCGCCGTTACCATAAGTGCATCACCGGTAGCTGCGAAATCTTCTGTGACGGGAACCGGCACCAAAAAACTTCAGACGGGAACCAATACGTGTAAAGTTACCTGCAAATCGGAGAGCGGAGCATCCAAAACCTATACGCTTACCATTGTAAAGAAAGCTGGTGCAGCGGCAGAGACCGAGAAGACTTCCGTGACTTCGAAAACATATCAGTTGAAAAACAAAATGGTTACGGGGATTGCGCCGGGAACAAAGGCGGCAACATTTTTGAAAAAACTTAAAGTGACCGCGGGAACGGTCAAACTGTTCAGTGCATCCCAAAAGAGTGTTACCGGAATCGTTTCAACCGGCAATGTTCTGCAGGTGTATGACAGCAAAAACAAGAAAATTTCTTCCTATACGCTTGTGATTTATGGAGATGTAAACGGAGATGGAAAGATCAACAAAACAGATCTGAACCGTTTGAACAGGCATCTGAATGGTACCCAAAAGCTTACCGGATGTTATCTTAAGGCCGCAGATACAAACCGCAAAAAAGACGGGGTCAATGTGCTTGATCTGGTATATCTGAACAAACATCTTCAGGGGAAGATCACCATTCAGCAGTAAAAGAAAGGCAGAACATATGAGACAAAAAAGCAAAGCAAAAGGAAAACGGATACTGGGAGTGGTACTGGCACTGGTATTTTTGATCAGTTGTATCATGACACCGGATGTGCATGCACAGGCGGAGAGCATGATCATTGCTTTAAGCGCCAGATCCGTGAAAATAGGAGATACTCTGGCAGTGACAGTGACACTTCCGGCAGGGGTGACGGGAACGGTAAATCTGACATATTCCAAAGATCTTTTTACGTATCAGTCAGCAACAGCGGAAACCAGTGTAAATGCAGGCACGGTTTCTATGACTCTGGGAAGTTACGGTTCCGGAAACAAACGTGCAAGCGGAACTGTTAAATTTAAAGCAGATGCGGCGGGAACTGCAAGTTTTGCCGCATCCGCACCATCTGCGGGCAATCAGGAAGGGGACCGCGTGGATGTGGGAGGTGCAAGTGTATCTGTAGCTGTTGAAAATTCGGCAGCGGCAGCAGATGACAAATCAAAAGACAATACGCTGGCATCCCTGACGATTTCCGAAGGAACCCTTTCTCCGGAATTTCAGTCGAAAGTTACCGAATATCAGGCAAAAGTGGGAGATCAGGTGACATCGCTGGCAGTCAGCGCACAGCCAAATGATGCTAAGGCATCTGTGATCTCGGTCAGTGGGGCAGACAAACTGAAAACCGGTGTAAATAAAGTACAGATCGTCGTGCAGGCGGAAAATGGTGTGAAAAAGACCTATACCATTCAGGTGACCAGAGGAGCTGCGCAGCAGGAATCACAGGATACACAGCAAAAAGGAGAGACACAGGCTCCGGCAGACGGGCAGCAGTATTTTACGATTGACGGAACAAATCTCTATCTGACAGACAGTATTCCGGATCGCTATGTTTTGGATGGCTTTGTCAAAGATACAGTGACTTTGTGGGAAAATAAATATCCGTGCATGCGCAAAGACGGAATAGACACACCGCTGAGACTTTTGTATCTGGTGGATGAAAACGGACAAAACGGTGCTTTGTATATGCTGGATCTGGATGATCCGGAAGAAATTTATCCGTTTGTATGTATGAACTATAACCAGTATAAGCATACCATAGAAGAGACAACATCTGCAGAAGCTTCTACCCAGGAAGGGGAAACGGGCCTGTTCCAGAGTACGGAAAGCCAGATGCGGCTGATTCTCTGTGCGTTCGTTGTGGTTGTACTGATTCTTCTGATTATCATAGTGGTTCTGATCGTCAAAAGAAAAAAAGATGATGACGATCCTTATGATGATTTTTATGACGATGATGATGACGACGATGAGGATTACGATGATCCGGACGATGAAAAACTGTATGAAACGGATGATCCGGATGACACCGGGATATCCAAGCGTTACGGAAAGGAAACATTCCGCAGAAAAGGCGGATTTATGCATAAACTGTTAGAGGGTATTGAGGATGATCTGGAGGATGATCTGGATGATCTGGAGGATGACCTGGATGATCCGGAAGAAGATACCGATGACAGGGAAAAAGAGCGGGAGAAGCGGGAGGATCATTACCGGGATGCAGATGATGAAGATATCATGCTGCAGAAAGAACTGGCAGAAGAAGTTCGAAGCTCCATGCTCGGAAGAAAGAAGAAAACAACCAAAAAAGATACCGATGACGATATCGAATTTATTGATTTGTAGAATTGTAACAGGAGGTATAAATTTTGATTCCATATACAGATAAGGCGAAAAAAGCTCTGAATTATGCGAACCGCCTTTCCCGTTCGTCCGGCTGCAACTATGTCGGAACCGAACATATTCTGGCGGGGCTGCTCAAGGAAGGAACCGGTGTAGCAGCAGAAGTACTGACAGCCAATAATGTGGAACTGGAAGCGCTGCTTAAGCTGATTGATGAACTGGTTGCGGCAGGTGAGGAGGTGACGGTGGCAGACCGTGACGGATATTCTCCGCGTACCCAGATGGTGCTGGATCGTGCCAGGGAGATGGCAGACCGTTTTGACAGTGAACGGATCGGAACCGAACACCTGCTGCTTGCCATCATAAAAGAGGGGGATTGTGCAGCTTCCCGGCTTTTAAATACAATGGGAGCCAACCCACAGAAACTTTTTGTGGATATTCTTGCTGCGATGGGAGAGGACCCGGCACAGTACCGGGAAGAAATCCAGCGTGGAAGAAATGAGGAGGCAACACTTACCCCTACGCTCGATCAGTATTCCCGCGATCTGACAGCTATGGCGCGGGCCGGACGGTTAGACCCGGTAATTGGCAGGGAAAAGGAAACCGAACGGGTGATCCAGATCCTGTGCCGCAGAGGCAAAAATAATCCGTGTCTGATCGGAGAGCCGGGTGTCGGTAAGACAGCGATCGTTGAAGGAATTGCACAGAGTCTGGTAAACGGAAACGTACCGGATATTGTGGCAGATAAACGTCTGGTATCTCTGGACATGTCCGGACTCGTTGCAAAATCCAAATACCGTGGGGAATTTGAAGACCGTATTAAAAAAGTGATAAATGAAGTGGAAACGGCTGGGAACGTGCTGCTGTTTATTGATGAACTGCACACGATTATTGGCGCAGGTGGAGCAGAAGGTGCACTGGATGCGTCTAATATTTTAAAACCGGCACTTGCACGCGGAGATGTGCAGGTGATCGGTGCAACCACGATCGAAGAGTATCGCAAGTATATTGAAAAAGACGCAGCACTCGAGCGGCGGTTCCAGCCGGTACAGGTGGAGGAACCGACAGAGGAAGAATCCATTGAGATTTTAAAAGGGCTGCGAAAGCTGTATGAAAAGCATCATCATGTGCAGATTACGGATGAGGGAGTGGAAGCATCCGTGCGTTTATCTGCCCGTTATGTCAATGACCGCTTTCTGCCGGATAAGGCGATTGATCTGATGGATGAGGCAGCTGCAAAAGCACGGCTTGGAATGATGCATGGATCGGATGAGATGATGCAGTTAAACCGTGAGATTCATCAGACGGAACTGGATATGGAACATGCGCTGCAGGAGGGAGATATCGAGAAAGCCCGCACATGGAAAGAGACACGGGAGAACCTGCAGGCATCCAGGGAAAAACTCGAAAAAAAGAACCGCCGCGTATCCAAAAACAAAGTTCCGGTGGTGGGCGAAAATGAGATTGCCGATGTGGTGGCTGGATGGACAAAGATTCCGGTCAGCCGTCTGACAGAAAGCGAGGCATCCCGTCTGCAGAAACTGGAAGAAACACTGCACAAGCGCGTGATTGGACAGGAAGAAGCAGTATCTGCAGTTTCCAAGGCTGTCCGCCGTGGTCGCGTGGGACTCAAAGACCCGAAGCGTCCGATCGGTTCGTTCCTGTTTTTGGGACCAACCGGTGTCGGAAAGACGGAAGTTTCCAAAGCACTGGCAGAGGCTGTGTTTGGCAACGAGGAATCCATGATCCGGGTAGATATGTCGGAGTATATGGAAAAGCACAGTGTATCCAAAATGATTGGCTCCCCGCCAGGATATGTGGGCCATGAGGATGGGGGCCAGCTTTCGGAAAAAGTCCGCAGAAATCCGTTTTCTGTGATTTTGTTTGATGAAATTGAAAAAGCCCATCCGGATGTGTTTAACATCTTACTTCAGGTGCTGGATGACGGGCATATTACAGATTCCCAGGGACGCAAAGTAGATTTCAAGAATGCCATTATCATCATGACCAGTAATGCGGGCGCACAGTCGATCATCGAGCCGAAGAAGCTTGGCTTTGGTGCAAAAGAAGATGAAAAGCAGGATCACGAGCGGATGAAAGCCAGCGTGATGGAAGAAGTCAAACGTATTTTTAAACCGGAGTTTTTAAACCGTATTGATGAGACAATTGTATTCCGTGCGCTGAACAAAGACGATATGAAAAAAATCATCGGCATTATGGTGCGTGATTTACAGAAACGCTGTAAGGAACAGTTACAGATCGATCTGGTGGTACGGGAAGCTGCAAAGGAATCTATTGTTGAAAAAGCGTATGACCGCAAATACGGTGCCAGACCTCTGCGCAGAAAACTGCAGGATGAGGTGGAAGACCGTTTGGCAGACGCACTGATCCGTGGAGAAATCCATGCGAAAGACCGTGTGATCGTGACGACGAAGAACAAGGAAATCATTGTATCAAAAGATAAAAAGTGATATAATTTAAGAACCAAATAATCAACCACACAGGAGGAAAAATCATGGCTGCAATCAGTGAATTAATTCGTACGGAAGGAAACGGAACCCTTAGTTTCGGCGATTACACTCTGGGAGCGAAAGCAAAGCTTGATAACTACGAATTTCATGGAGATAAATACAAAGTAAAAACGTTCAAGGAGATTACAAAGCTGGAGCGTAACGGACTGTTTGTATATGAATCTGTACCGGGTACAGCTGTCACCAATTTTACAGAGGATGAAAATACTGTCAGCTTTACGGTAGAGGGACCGGAAGATGCACAGATCACATTGGAGCTGGAAGAAGAGACAGAGTACGAGATTGATATCGATGGCAAGTCTGCAGGAACAATGAAGACCAATCTTGGAGGCAAATTAAGCCTGAGCGTAGAATTAGAAGGAGCAGATGCGGTAGCAATCCGCGTAGAAAAGAGATAATATATGGCAAAAGCAAAAACCAGTGCGTTTTTTTGCCAGAATTGCGGATATGAATCATCCAAATGGATGGGCCAGTGTCCGGCATGCAGAGAGTGGAACACGTTCGTAGAGGAACTGGTGGACCGGAAAGCACTCAGTACTTCCGGAAAAATAAAACCAGCGACAGAAGCGAAACCTGTTCCGCTTTCTGCAATAAAGACATCGGATGAGGAGCGGATTTCCACATCCATGCCGGAGCTGGATCGTGTATTGGGCGGGGGAGTTGTAAAAGGCTCCCTCGTTCTGGTTGGAGGAGATCCGGGAATTGGTAAATCAACGCTTTTATTACAAGTCTGCCGGAATCTGTCCGGGCAGAATCTTTCGGTACTGTATGTGTCCGGGGAAGAGTCCCTGCAGCAGATCAAACTGCGTGCAGAGCGGATTGGCACGTTCAGTGATCATCTGGAACTGTTGTGTGAGACCAGTCTGGACACCATACGCACGGTAATTGAACGGAATAAGCCACAGATTGTGGTGATCGACAGTATCCAGACCATGTATAACGAAAACGTTTCCTCGGCGCCTGGCAGCGTGTCACAGGTGCGTGAGTCTACGGGTGTTCTTATGCAGATCGCAAAAGGAATGGATATCTCGATCTTTATTGTCGGGCATGTGACAAAGGAAGGGGTCGTGGCAGGTCCACGTGTACTGGAACATATGGTGGATACGGTTCTTTATTTTGAAGGAGACCGTCATGAAAGCTACCGGATTCTGCGTGGCGTGAAGAACCGTTTTGGCTCCACGAACGAGATCGGTGTTTTTGAGATGCGCACAGAGGGACTGGTTGAGGTGGAGAATCCGTCCGAGTATATGCTCAGCGGCAAACCAAAGGATGCTTCCGGTTCTGTCGTGGCATGTTCCATCGAGGGTACCCGTCCGATTCTTTTGGAAATTCAGGCGCTGATCTGTCACAGCTATTTCAACAATCCGAGGAGAACTGCGACCGGAACGGACTTTAACCGCGTGAATCTGCTGATGGCAGTTTTGGAAAAACGTATTGGAATGCAGTTGTCGGATTGTGATGCTTATGTAAATATCGCGGGCGGAATCCGTATGAATGAACCGGCAATTGATCTGGGAATTGTGCTTGCCATTATGTCAAGCAAACTGGATCTGACGATTGATGAGAAGACCATCTGTTTTGGCGAGGTGGGATTAAGCGGGGAAGTGCGTGGTGTAAGCATGGCAGAACAACGTGTGGCAGAGGCAGCCAAACTCGGTTTTGAAGTATGCATTCTGCCAAAAGTATCCCTTCCTTCTGTAGGGAAGAAGTATGCAATGAAGCTGATCGGGGTGGCAAATGTCAGGGAGGCACTGGATGCAATTCAGGCGTAGGCTATGTTATATGAATTTCTTATATTGTGTGAAAAATAAAAAGCATGATATAACAATTTTAGAATACAACATAAATTGTCTGAATATAATTTAATTTGTAATTTCTGATTGACAAAATTCGAGCTGGGTGGTATTATAACAAAGCTGACTCGTGCAGAGCAGTTCTGATCGGATAAAGCCAAGTGATATTGAGCTCCGACAGAATAAATTGCCGAGAAAAAAGTTGTTGACAAAAAGCGACAGACGTGATAAGATATCAGAGTTGCCGCGAAAGAACGACAACAAAGAAAAAATAAAAAAGTTGTTGACAACGACTTGAAGATGTGATAAAATATACAAGCTGTTGGAAATAACAACAACGAACATTGATAACTGAACAGTGAAAAACCTTGAAAGATTTTGAGAATAATTCAAGAACGCTTCTATAAAGAAGCAACCTTAAAACAGTAAATCAGGACATTGTTTCTGATTAAAAGCCAGATTTAATTCTGGCAGGACAAAACTTTTTAACATGAGAGTTTGATCCTGGCTCAGGATGAACGCTGGCGGCGTG